>Ga0247727_10000975_pt1 | contig 69731 bp, 57 predicted proteins | sample WisWelCaveWW1625_FD_202498 | JGI IMG/M metagenome (GOLD analysis project Ga0247727, IMG submission 202498) | Biofilm microbial communities from Wishing Well Cave, Virginia, United States - WW16-25 | ecosystem: Environmental > Aquatic > Deep subsurface > Groundwater > Cave microbial mat | place... | reverse complement strand
CCGTGATATAAAAGTCGTTTTCAGTCATGGCGTTCGCCTCCTTGAGTGAAAATTTTGTTCAATCAGTGCTCGAAAGTACGCCAGCATGTTTCGAAAAGCAAGTATTGATTCCTCGCTTCTATTCATATCGCAATGCCTCCACCGGATCAATCATCGCAGCCTTGCGCGCGGGGAACAAGCCGGCGAGCAAGCCGATGATGGAGAGAATTCCGGCGGTCAAGAGCATGATCGTTTGTGAGAGAATCGGCTTGCCGAGAAATTGCATCGGGCCGTCGTCGGAAGGCAGGAGGCGCACGCCGCCGATGATCGCGCCGGAAATCAAAATGCCAATCGCGCCGCCGATGAACGCAATGAGCAGAGCCTCAAAAATAAATTGCGCGAGGATGTAGCGCCGGGGCGCGCCCACCGCGCGTTTGATGCCGATCTCGCGCGTGCGCTCTTTCACCACGATGTACATGATATTCGCGACGCCCACGCCTGCAATCAACAAAGTCAAAAAGCCGACGCTGCCGAGGAAGATCGAAATGCCGATCGAGATTTTCTCGCCCATCTTTTCATTCTCGATGAAATCCCACACGCCGAGCGCGCGCTCATCGGAAGGATCGAAGTCGTACTTGCGGCCGAGCACGCGATACATTTCCGCCTTCAACATTTCTTGTTGATTGGGGTCCTTCGGGCGAATGACAATCGAATTCACGTAGCGATAGCCGTACTTCGTGCGAAACGTGCTGTATGGAATCACAGCGCGGCGCGTGTCCGGGCCGTTGTTCATGCTGGTTTGAATTTTTTTCTGCATAACGCCCACGACCGTGAACGGCACTTGATCGACCATCACGGTTTTGCCAATCGGCTCTTCTTCCCCGAAAATTTCTTCCGCTACTTTTGAACCGAGAAAAAGCACACGACGTTGCTCTTCGACGTCGACGGAGTTAAAAAATCTTCCGCCCGCGAGCGGATACATGCGCCGCATCTCCTCGAAATCAGGATTCACGCCTTCGCACTCCGTGTTCATGGCGACTTTTTTATACATGAGCGCAACCGTCTCGCGATATTGCGGGCTGATCATTTCGATTTGCGGCAACGCGCGGCGCAGCAAATCCACGTCTTCTTCATTCAGCCGAATGCGCCGGCCTTTGGGCAAGCCCTCGAACACTTTCGAAGTTTCGCCGCCATAAACAATCATGATGCGATTGCCGGCGTTGAGCAAGCCGTTTTGCATTTGCGTGCTCAAGCCTTCGCCGAAAGCGAGCAGCAGCACGACCGACAACGTGCCCCACGCAATCGCGACGATGGTCAAAATCGCGCGCGTGCGCTGGGCTTTTAAATCTTCAAAAAATTCTTTGAGTAGTTCGAGCCACATGGTCAGGGTTCGCTTGATTGTTGGATTGTTGGATTGTTGGATTGTTGGATTGAAGGATTATTGGATTGAGGGATTATTGGATTGTTGGAGTAGTGAATTGGTGGAGTGTTGGAAAGGCAGAGAGGGCGCATTCAAACGAATACCCCTCAACGATGTCATTCTGGAGGAAACTTCCCTAACGCTGGAAATTCATCCGAATTGGATTCGTGCCGAGTGCTAGGGAAGGTTCTTCCAGAATGACATTTCGGGAGGGCCGCGTGCTCAATTAGAAATACAACGCCCAACCATCCAACCATCCACTACTCCAAAACTCCATCACTCCAAGAGCATCACGCCTTCAAACATTCCACGACGTTGAGATTCGCCGCTCGGCGCGCGGGCATGAATCCGGCGGCGAGGCCGATGAGCACGAGCACGAGCACGGTGATGGCTGCGACTTCGAGCGAAAGCTCGGGCGTGCCCACGAATTCTTTGATCGGAATGAACTGCAAAAGTTGAATGATGCCGAACGCAATCGCGAAGCCGATGCTCGCGCCAAGCGCGATGATGAAAAACGTTTCCATGAAGAACTGAAACATGATGTGCGTTTTCTTCGCGCCCACCGAGCGTTTGATGCCGATCTCTTTGATGCGCTCTTGCACCACGATGTACATGATGTTCGCCACGCCGATGCCGCCGACCGCGAGCGTGAAGCTGCCGATCAATCCCAGGAAGATGTTGAATGCGAGAAAAAAGTAGAACATGAATTTGTCCGCCTCGGCCGTGTCCCAAATCCAAATCGCGTCGTTGTCGGTTGGATCGAACTTATACCGTTTGCCCATGACTTCGCGCACGCGCTTCTGAACGTCTTCGGACTGCGTGGGCACGTGCGGCACGTAAATCATGTTGCTCAAACGAATCACGCCGAACACGGAAGAGAAGGTCGAAGCGGGAATGAAAATGCGATCACGGTCGCGCGTGTTGTAAGAAGAGTTCTGCGTTTTCTCCTGCATCACGCCGATAACGGTGAAAGGCGTTTGACCGACGTAGATTATTTTACCGATGGCATTGCCTTCGCCGAAGAGCAGCTCTTTCACTTTGTCGCCGATCACGGTCACGCGGCGGCGATGCTGCATGTCCGGCTCGTTGATGAAACGGCCGCCGGGTTCGGGAATGATGTTGCGCCGGTCGCCGTAGATGGGATAGATGCCGGTCACGAGCGGGTTGGTAATGTTCTCGCCCACGCGCACGGGCACGCCGCGACGGCTGAACTCCGGGCTGATCGCGCGAATCTCGGGAATTTGCTTGGCGAGAAATTGCGCGTCTTCTTCCAAGAAAGAAATGCCGCGCCCAGTGCCGAAGCCGGCAAACGCTTTCGTGGTGCTGCCGGGAAACATGATCGCGATGCTCTCGCCGAGGCCGTGCATGTTGATCGCAAGCTGCTTTTTGAAACCCATGCCGAAAGCGAGCAGCACGATGATCGCGACCGTGCCCCAAACGATGCCGAACACGGTGAGGAACGTGCGCAGCTTTTGAGCGCGCAAATCGCTCCAAAACTCCGCGATGGTGGAGAGCAAATGGTTCATTGGATTTTCTTCACGGGTTTCTCAAAAATTTCTGCGCCTTCCTGCAAACCGGAAATCACTTCGACGTTGATCGCGTCGCTCAATCCGGTGACGATGAGTTGCTCCTGCTCTTTCTTGTCCGGCCCTTCGATCTTCACAAAAGCGGAGTCATTGCGAAAGGTCACGACGCGCTCGGGCACGGTGAGCACGCTGTCTTTTTTCTGAATGATGATGTTCGCATTAGCGGAATAACCCGCGCGCAGCGTCGAGCCGTTGGCGGCGTCAATCGTAATCTCGATGGGAAACACCGTGGCGTTTTCTTTCTTCTCGGCTTTCAGAGAAATCAAACGCAGCGTGCCTTTGATTTTGTCGTTGGGCAGTGCGCCAATTTTGATTTCGACCTCCATGCCTTCGCGCAAGCGGCCCACGTCGATTTCATCAACCGTGCCTTTGAAGATGAGCCGTTCCATGCTGGCCATGCGCATGAGCACCGGGCCTTCTTGGAATGAAGTGAGCGGCGTAACCGGATCGCCGACCTCGACGGTCTTGCTCAATACATAGCCTTCAATCGGCGCTTTGATCACGGTTTCAATCTCCGTTGTGCCGATTTTGATTTTGCCTGATTCAATCAACGCCAACTTCTCGCGCGCGATTTTGAGCTTCAATTCGGATTCTTGAAAACGGCGTTGCGAGACTTCGAACTCTTGCGTGGAAATCAATTTGTTGGTGAGGAGAGATTGCTGGCGCGCGTTTTCTTTGGCGAGATTATCAAGCTCCACTTGCGCGAGCTCGAGGTTGCGCTTGGCCTCGGCCAGCTCGAGCGGCGTGGGATCGGGGCGCACTTCCAAAAGCGGATCGCCGATTTTGACATAAGCCCCGACGTCCGCATAAATTTTTTGCACCACGCCCGTGACTTTGGATTTGACGGAGATTTCATTCTCCGGCTCGATGGTGCCAACCGCGAGCGCCTTATCAACAAGATTGGCGCGTGCGGCTTTCACTTTAGGCAAAGCGTTTTTCGCTTCGTTATCCGAATTGCCCAAAAAGAAAAAGCCCGCTGCCGCGAGCACGATGATTGCCAGCGCCGAGATGATGATTTTCTTTTTCTTCTTCATCTTCTCCCTTCCTTCCTTGCTTGCACGAGATGAAAAGCGGAATCGACCTACTCAAAGCGGACTCAAATACGAGCAGCACGTTTGAATGTTTCAGGCGAAACGTTCAGTTACGGGTCGAGGCGGATTTTCTCCTTGCATAGATTTGAGGCAAACGATACTTTGCGTCATGCGCCTCAAGAACTTTCTTTTTTCCTTCAAAGGCAAGCTCACCTTGTTGGTCATTGCCGCCATCTCGCTGCCCTTGCTCGTGGTTGCCGCGATCGCGCGCCAAGTTTTGCAGGAACGTTTGCACGCTTCTTTCTCGAACGAGCTCAATGCCGGCTTGGAATCCATTACGCTGATTCTCGGCTGGTTCGAACAAGATTTGGTGATGGAAGTCACGCGCATCGCCAGCGACGACGTCATCGAAGATCAGCTTGCTGCGGGCGCGGTTCCGGAACTGAAGAAGATGCTCACCTCGCAACGCAAGGTGGTGGACTTGGCGATGCTGGCGACTTTCGATCTCAAGCATGAACTGCTCGCTTCCTCCAAATTCAAAAGCAAAAAACTCGCGATCGACTTCGGCAAGCTCGCACAATTACAGGTGGCCCAAAACGAGGCGGAGTATTATTTGATCTATGCGTTGCCGATCACCAAAAAGAAAATCACAGTCGGTTACGTCGCGGGTGGAATTTTGTTGAGCAACGAAGACTTGTTGAGCTATTTGCAATCCAAGCACATTTCGAATACGGCTTTTTGGTTGGATCATAAGCTGCTCTTGACCGATCTCCCCGGCCAAACCGAACCGGTCAAGCCGCGAGCCTCAATGGGAGAAATGTTCGACGCGAAATTTTCCGATAGAGGCTATAAAGGCATTTTGCGCGCGCAACCATTGGGCGCGCATCGTTTGGAATACGCGTTGTTCATCCCCACGATTCAGCTCGAAGAAGCCGAGCTGGAGCTGACGATCACCCTCGTGATCGTTGTCGTCGTACTCTTCATTTTATGTTTGAGTTTTTTGGAGAGCATTCTCAGCCGTATGATCAAACCGCTCCAGCACCTCACGGCTTATGCGCGGCAATTGTCTTCCGATCATTTTACGCCGCGCGTCGATTCCGCGCTGATCAAACTTGCGGGCAGCTCGCACGATGAAATCGGCAAACTCGCCGATGCCTTCGTTCACATGGAGCGCCAGTTGCGCGCGTATCTCGACGAGCTGACCGAGACCACGCGCGCGAACGAGCGCATGCACAGCGAGCTGCGCATTGCGCGCGACATTCAAATGAGCATGCTGCCGCAAGCATTGCCGCCGTATCGGCCCGAACAAGCGTTCGAAATTGCCGCGGTGCTCGAGCCGGCGCGCGAAGTGGGCGGCGATTTCTATGATTATTTCATGGTCGATGAAACGCACCTCTGCTTCGTCATCGGCGACGTTTCGGGCAAGGGCATTCCGGCTTCGCTGTTCATGGCCGTGAGCAAAGCGCTGGTGCGCGCCGTAACCAGCATGACGCGCGCGGGCGCGAGCAACGGCATGTTGCCGCAGGAAGTTTTGACGCGCGTCAATCACGAGCTGTGCCGCGAGAACGATCTGCTCATGTTCGTCACCTTGTTTTACGGCGTGCTCGATACGCAAAACGGCGAGGTCATTTACAGCACTGCCGGGCACAATCCCCCGTTCGTGCTGTCGCGCACGAGCGGCGTAAAGCCGCTGCCGCTTTTGCGGAGCGCGCCGCTCGGCGTGAAAAATTCTACGCAGTATCATGCGAGCAAGATCGCTTTGCAAGACGACGACGTGCTGTTTCTCTACACCGACGGCATCACCGAAGCGCTCGACGAAGCCGGGCAATTTTATTCCGAAGCGCGGTTGGAATTTTTTTTGAAGCACGGCTCCTCCGCCACGGCACAAGCACTCACGCAAAAAATTCTTGCGGAGATTAAAAGCTTCGTCGGGGAAGCGCCGGCCAGCGACGACATGACGGCCATCGCGCTCAAATACCTTCCGCCAAAGAGCGCGGCCCTCAAGATTCGCAACCGCCTCGACGAATTGCAAAAGTTCATGCCTGTGCTCGAGGCCTTTGGCGCGCGGCATCATATTGTAAAAGAAGATTTGCTCAATGCCCGGCTCGCGCTGGAGGAGATCGTCACCAATACCCTCAAATACGGCTATCGCGACGCCGTCGAGCACGACATCGACATTGAAATTAGTTTGCGCGACCGGGTGTTGACGATGCACATTGAAGATGACGCCGTGGCATTCAATCCCCTCGAGGCCCGGCCTGGCGCGAGTAACGGCCGCACCAACGGCGGGCGTGGTTTGAAACTCGTCCACGAGCTTATGGACGAATGGCGCTATCAACGTGAAGAGGGCAAGAATATCTTGATGATCAAAAAAGCTTGCCGGATTTTAACGGAGAGCGGCACAACCGCTTTGTAGGTTGTTGTCCCCTCCCAAGACTGTTATTCCGAAAGTCAAAGGCCGCAAACGCCACCTGGTAGTGGGCAAGCGCGAGTTTATCGCGCAGCAATTTGCAGAGATCAATCTCGTTCCGGCCATGTATGAACTCTCGCAAAACTTTCCCAATCCCTTCAATCCCGTCACGACCATTCGTTACGGCCTGCCGCAAGCCGAGCGCGTGAGTTTGAAGATTTACAACTTGCTCGGCGAGGAAGTCGCAACACTGGTGAATGATGAGCACAAAGCACCAGGGTATCATGTTGCGATTTGGGATGGGCGAGGGAAGAACGGCAATGTCGCGGCGAGCGGGGTTTATGTGTATCGGATGCGGGCCGGGAATTTCAGTATTGCGAAAAAGCTGGTATTGGCCAAATAAAGCCGGAAAGTGAAAAGGCAAAAACGAGTGAGACTCAAAAGCTGTTAACGATCTGAACCTAGTGCGCTGTTTCCTTAATTTTTAGTCATGGTGAGCGGAGTCGAACCATGATATCGCCCTTCGACTTCGCTCAGGGTGACTCAAACAAATCAAGGCAAAGCGCGCTAGAATGACAAGTTTGGCGGTCGCGTCTAATTTGGTATCGCTGCTTTCTGAGCAGCAACACATTTTGAGCTGAGGAACGGCACTATGGAAATCAACACCATCATGGAAAACGGCGTTTGGATACTGCGCTTGCAAGGCAAGCTGGATTCCTTCACGTCGAAAGATTTTCAAGAGCAGTTATTGGAAGGCATTGCGCAAGGACGTAATAAGATTCTGCTCGACGCGGAGCTTTTGGAATACGTCAGCAGCGCGGGTTTGCGCATTTTCTATCTCGCTTCGCAACGTTTGCAGGAGCGCGGGGGCAAGATGGTGTTTTGCAGCTTGACGCCGCACGTGCGCCGCGTGTTCGACATCGTCGATATGTCCGGCGAGTTTCGCATTTTGCCCACGCGCGCCGAGGCGCTAAAGGAGTTTTAAATGAAGGTTCGCTTTTGGGGCGTGCAAGGCTCGACGCCGACTCCCCTCTCGAACGAGCAGTTGCAAAAAAAGTTCAAGGGCGTGCTGCGCCTCGCGCAGGATCGCAGCTTGCGCACGGACCAGGATATCGAAAATTTTCTGGCAGAGCTGCCGTTTCCGCTCACGCACACGATCGGCGGCAACACCACGTGCTTCGAAATTTTATCGAGCGCGGGTACGCGCGTGATCGTGGACATGGGCAGCGGCGCGCGCCGTTTGGGTTGGGAGTTGTTGCGCGGCCCGGCGGGTGAAGGCAAAGCAACGTTGCCGATCCTGCTCACACATTGCCATTGGGATCACATCATGGGCTTGCCGTTCTTCATGCCGCTTTACGTGACCGGCAACAAGCTGCAAATTTACGGCGGGCATCCTTATTTGCGCGAGGCCTTGGAGTGGCAAACGCACCCGCATTCCTTCCCGGTGCGTTTGGAGGAAGTGGAAGCCGAATTGACATGTACGCAAATTCATGAAGGCGAAGAGCTGGTTCTCGACGATTTAAAAATTCGCTGCAAAAGCTTGGAGCATCCGGGCGGCAGTTTCGCGTATCGCATTACCGAGGGCGAAAAAAGCCTCGTCATCGCCACGGATGCGGAGTACAAAGAACTGGATGCCGAGTCTTTGCGGCCGTTCGTTGAGTTTTACCGCGACGCGGAAGTGCTCGTGTTCGATGCCCAATACACGTTGATGGACTTGTTTCAAAAGCTCGATTGGGGGCACAGCTCGTCGATCATCGGCGTGGATATTTGCCTCATGGCCAACGTTGCGAAGCTGGTCTTGACGCACCATGACCCAACGTACAGCGACGAGATGATGACGGAGATATTGGGCCGGACGGAAGCCTTCAAACAAGAAACACAGCGGCAAGAACACATACATTACAAGCGGGGGGATCTCGAAATTTTGATGGGATACGAGAGCTTGGAAATCGAAATGTGAAAATAAAAATGCCCGTGACTATCCAGGCACATACTGAAAGGCAAAACTATTTCCTGCAAAACGATTGACCCAACGACGGAGCGATGGTTGCAGCTTGCGCGCTGTGCTCCTAGCAACGGCGTTTCGTAAATAAAGCTTTTCTTTTAATAGTTTTGCCGGAAATGGTTTTGCCTTTCTTGGGCGACCCCGGAATCGTTACACAAGTTTTTCTCTCAACCGTAAATGCCGCGCAGCTCGAGCGTCTTGGCCACGCGATCGATAGCGAGCACATACGCGCCGATACGCATGTTGACCTTGTATTTCTCGGCAGTATTGAGCACGTCGCGCAGCGCCTCGCTCATAATGCGATTCAAACGATTGTACACGTCATCTTCCGGCCAAAAGTAACCCCCGCGATTTTGCACCCATTCGAAATAGCTCACCGTCACCCCGCCGGCATTGCAGAGAATATCCGGAATCACGACGATGCCGCGCTTTTGCAAAATCGGATCGGCTTTCGCGCTCGTTGGCCCGTTCGCGCCTTCTGCAATAATTTTGGCCTTGATACGACCGGCGTTGCGGCTCGTAATTTGATCTTCCATGGCACAAGGCGCGAGCACTTCACACTCCAATTCGAGCAGCTCGTCGTTGTTGATCAAATCTCCGCCTTTGAAGCCTTCGAGCGAACCCTTGTGCGCGTTGCGATATTCAATCGCTGCCGCAATGTCAAAACCTTGGGCATTGTAATAACCGCCGCTCAGATCACTAATGCCGATGACTTTGCAGCCCCGGCGTTGGAACTCTTTTGCGGCAATCGATCCGACGTTGCCGAAACCTTGCACGACCACGCGGGTGTCTTGCGGCTTCATATCCATTTTTTCCATCATCGCGCTCGTGGTGATGACCACGCCGCGGCCCGTTGCTTCCACGCGGCCTTGCGAGCCGCCGAGGAAAATCGGCTTGCCTGTGACGACCGCGGTGGTCGTGTGGCGCACGTGCATGGAATAGGTGTCCATGATCCATCCCATGACCTGCTCGTTGGTGTTCAAGTCCGGCGCGGGCACGTCACGCTCCGGCCCGAAAATCTCCAACAAGTTCGAGGTATAGCGCCGCGTGATTTTTTCCAGTTCCACTTTGGTCAGCTTGGAAGGATCGCATTTGACGGCGCCTTTGGCGCCGCCAAAAGGAATGTTGACCACGGCGCACTTCCACGTCATCCACGCGGCCAAGGCTTTGACTTCTAAAAGATTGACTTCCGGCGAATAACGAATGCCGCCTTTGGAAGGCCCGCGCACGTCGTTGTGAATGACGCGATAGCCTTCGAACACTTCGATACGACCGTCATCCATCTGAATCGGAATCGCGACGATGACCTGTTTCTGCGGCGTTTTGAGATATTCATAGACGCCGAGATTCAAATTCAACAAATGTGCGGCAACCTCGAAACGCGCCATCATCGACTCGAACGGGTCCTCATCCGTAACTTTGATCGGGGCATGTTCGACGTACTTGTAGTTGCTGGTGCTTGCCATAACTTACTCCTCTCACGTTTTTTGGTTCGCCAGCGAAAACCCTCTCGAATATATTTTAAAAACGGGAAGACTTCTCCCTGAATGAAATTCCTGATTCATTCTCACCAGCCAAAACACTCGAGCAAAACAAATTTAAACCGGGGGTCTACTGCTCGGTTGGGGATTGCGCAGTGGGGAAGTGGGTTCTGGAATATGGCCAAGGCGGCGCAACGCCTCTTTCACGACTTTGCGCAACAAAGCCGGGTCCGCTTCAGGGCCGAGCTCGTGTGCGGCCTCGCGCACGATTCTTCGCAGAAATTCGTCCGGGAGGTCCATCGTGCCGGTATTATTTGTGAGATGCACCGAGGCTCATCGTGTTGGTGAGCAAGAAACTCGCGGCCACTTCGCCCGCGCAGACGGCGAGCTTATTTCCGGCGGGATCGGCTAAACCGATCTGCCCGGCGGAAGCTTGAAAAGCGAAGCGTTGCTGCTTCAAATGTTCGGTCAAACGCGCTAGCTCGTTTTCATCCGGCACGCAAACCGTAAAATAACTCATGCCCGCCACGTCGTTCAGCGCCGCGTGACCGTTCGAGCCGACCCAATTGTTCAAGCCGACGTGATGATGATAGCCGCCGGCGGATAGAAACACGGCGCCGCTGCCGTAACGCGTCGTCACTTCGAAGCCCAAGGCTTGACGATAAAATTGTTCGGCTTCGTAAAGATCCGGGACTTGCAAGTGTACGTGGCCGATGCGCGTTTCCGGCGCAAGCCCGGTCCACGTCACTTTGCCGTGCCCCAACTCGGCGAGCAGGAAATCCAAATCCAATGGATGCGTTTCCATTTGCACTTGGCGTTTGTGCCAGAGCCATTCTTCGGCTGGGCGGTCGGAATAGATTTCGATGCCGTTGCCGTCCGGATCGGCGAGATACATTGCTTCGCTCACCAAGTGATCGGAAGCGCCCTGCAGCGGATACGTCATTTCGAGCAGGTGGTGCAACGAGCGCGCGAGAGCCATGCGGTTCGGCACCAGTACGGCGAAATGATAAAGCCCATACGCGTGCGGCGGCCGCGGCTTGAGGCGCGGAAAAGCCTTCAACGCAAGCAGAGGGGTTTTGCCGTCCGCACTGAAACACGCAAAATCATTTTCGCTTTGCAACGTTTTGAAGCCGATGATCTCGCCGTAAAAATGCACGGCGCGTTGCAGATCGGACACGAGCAGTTGTAGCGGCCCTAGATGTGTGTCGGGGTGAATCGTGAATTGGTTCATAATCCTCCCTTCTCCGAAACCGGCAAGGCCGCGACCTCGCCGGGAGGTTGTTGGCACTCAGTTCGGCCTCTTGCAATGATGATCACTCGAAGTCGTCGCGCATAGGAGAGGCATTATGGATGTTGCACAGGTGGCGAGAACATAAATAGTTTTTGTTTGAAAGTCAAATTCAAGTTTTGGTCGAGCTTCACAAAGCCTTGCAGTGCGGCGCTCTGATGATTCTTGCGTTGCATAACGGGAATGAGAAGTTTTTTTCTCATTCGTTTCTGCACTCACGCATTGCTGCATTTATAGAAGTGCGTTCATAAAAACGTACTCCTAGTAAGCACACTAACCGGTATTGTGCAGCCGCAGTTCATAAGAGTTTTTGATAAAATGCCTGTGCGAGTTCACAGGTTGCCTTGCCGTGTAGCCGCAAGGGCTATAAGTAGAAGGCGCAATTGTTCATCGGGGCGAACATTGCGCCTTTTTTATGGACTAATCAACCGAAGGAAAGGACGCCTTAGTTTTCATCCAACTACTCAAGGAGAAACACTATGCAGGTACAGCGAAGGTTTGCCCGCGTCGCGGGTTTTCTTGCGTTCTTTGTTTTCGGGGATGAATTTACCGGCCTTCCCCATGAGGCCGTTGCGTTGCAAAACACCTTCGCGCCGGGCGGCGCGGCTTCGTCGAATAGGAGTACGGCCGCAACAAAATCCTCTACTGCGGGCGAGCAGCAAAACGCTTCGGCGAAAAAAGACGAGGACGAAAACGACGGGAAAGAGTTGGCGTTCGATGAAATCAAAGTCGTGTCCGCCTCGCGCACGCTGCAAAACATTTTTCAAGCACCCTCGGCGATTTCAGCATTGCAGGGGCAGGATATTTTGAACTACGGTCAAACCAACCTCTCCGATCTCTTTCGCACGATGCCCGGCGTCGACGTTTTTTCCGTCAATGCCGGCAACGTGAATCTCAACCCGCGCGGCTACAACCGGCTGTTCTCGAACCGCACGCTCGCGCTCATTGATAACCGCATCGTGTACGGCAGCTTCTTCGGCCTGGTATTGTGGAATACTTTTCCGGTGGGCTTGCAGGACATTGAAAACATCGAAGTCGTGCGCGGCCCTTCCGGTTCTTTGTACGGCGCGAATGCCGTGAGCGGCGTGATCAACATTCAAACCAAAAAGCCGTGCTTTGCACAAGGCTTGAAAGTGCGCTCGTTTTTAGGCGCGCAAAAAAAATTCGCTGGTGAATGAATTGAGTTATAACGGCGTGTCGGGCAAATGGGGCTACACGCTCTCCACCAGCGGCACGAACATCACCAGCCCGCAAAGCGTCGAATATCTTTCCGTGCAAAGCCGTCGCGGCCGCGCGTATTTGGAGCGCAGCCTCGGCAAAACCGACGTGGCCTCTTTGGAAATCGGCAGCGGCAGCACGATTCAAGACGACATTCTGCCGCTGAATTTGTTTCTGATGCCCACGCGGCTCGACGCGGAGCTGACGTATTACAACATGACTTTGCAAAAGGGCAATTTCCGCGTGCAGAGTTATTTGAATCGCACCGATTTCACCCTTAGCGGCCGCCAGGGTTTTCCGTTTTATGGCGACCTCGACAATCGCTTGTGGCACAATTCCGTCGAGTTCACTGCGCCGCTCGGCGCGCGGCAAACGCTCGTGGCCGGCGCCGTGTATTCCGATGATTCCTGGCGCGTGAATTTCACGCAATACGAAAAACAAAACGTGGAGCTGTATTCGTTTTATCTGCAAGACGCGATCAACCTCACTTCGCAGCTCGCGCTCACGCTCGGCGGCCGCGTCGATTACAAGCCGCTGACTTCGACTGAAACGCCGTTGCGCGCTGCGTTGGTTTATGCGCCTTCACCGGCGCACAGCTTTCGCGTCACTGCAGCGCAAGGTTTTCGCGCGCCGACGTTGGTGGAGTATTTCGTGATTGCACCTTTGCCGCCGATGACGGTGTACGGCCAAACCGATTTGCGGCCGGAGAAAGGGCAATCTTTGGAATTGGGCTATCGCGGTTTGTGGGCGAATGATCGGCTGTTCGTGGGCCTAGATTTTTATCGCGAGAGGATGGAAGACTTCATCAATTTTCAACAAACCGATCCCGCAACGATTGTTTTTGCCAACGGCGGCAAATCAACCAACACCGGCGGCGAACTGGAGCTGCGCCTGTTGTTGTCCTCCACCTCCCGCTTGCAATTCAGTTGCGCGTATCAAGAAATCGAAGACGAAGGCGCGATTGTCGACTTCGCCGACTCCGCCCCGAACAGCAAAGCCAGCCTTGCATTTTTGCACACGCCGCTGCAAGGGTGGTTCTTCAATTCGTGGCTGTGTTATAGCGATCAAACGACGTGGAATTTGGCAACGCCCGGGCAATTTCCCTCGCTTGCTACTTCGCCGTCGTACATCTCCGCGAACGTTTATGCCGGCTACACCTTCAGCCCGAAAATTCGGCTGGGCGTTTCGATTTTGAACGTGTTCAACGAAGCCAGCGCGCAGTTTCCTTACGGCGAACGTTTGAAGCGCGCCGTTTCCGCCGGATTGGAAGCCTCGCTGTAAACGCCAATAGGATTCAACTCGGTCATTTTTTACTTGGGGCTCTTTGAAAATTTCTGCGTATTCACTTCATCCCCCCTAACGGAGGAATGCAATGAAAAGGTTGTGCGGTATTGCAAGTTTTGCGGCAATGCTGTTGCTTTTGCTGAACACCGGTCCGGCGGCAGCGCAATCCAAAAGCAGCCAGGCAACGGATTGGTTCAATCTCGGTGTCTTGGAAAAAAAACACGGAGAAGAAAATCGAAGCTTATACGCGCGCGGTCGAATTGGATCCGCAATTCGTCGAGGCGCTTTTCAATCTCGGTTTGGCTTATAAAAAGCAAAAGGACAATGCGCGCACGGAAGAATTTCTGCGCCGGGCGTATCAAGCCACGAATGAAGGCACGAATGATGGGACCAAATTCAAAATAGCGTACGAGTTGGCGGCCGCTTCGCGCACGCTCGGTAAAAAGCGGGAGGCGGAAGAGGCGCTGTTGCACGCAAAAAAACTGCCGGTCGATCCGGCCATGCGCGCCGCGGTAGCGCTCGAACTCGGGCGTTTGTTTTATGAACAGGGCCGCTTGCCGGAAGCCGCTACAGAGTTGCGTGCGGGCCGGCAGCTAGGCGCGGGGTTCGAAAATGATTTCGCGGAGCTGCTGCGCACGGTCGAAAGTGAAACGGGATTGCAAACGTTGTATGAATCGGCGCAGAGAGCGAGGGCCGGCGGCAGCGCGGGATTAGCAAAAAATTTGTACGAACAAATCCGCGCGAAGTCTCCCAACTATCGCGACGTGACGGCAAGGCTTCTCGAAGTGGAAACTGCGCTGGCAGATGAAACGCAAAAGCAATCGCTCGAAGCGCTTTATGTGCAAGCGCAAAAGTACGCCGCAGAAGAGCAGTGGGAAATGGCGCTTGTTGCGTATGAAAGCGTGCTGCAGCAAAACGCTTTATTCAAAGATGCGCGCGTAAAACTGCAGGAAGTGCGCACACAAATGGAAGAAAAGCTGCGCACCAGAGATTTAGAAAGTGAATATGCCGCAGGCATGGCGGCGTTGCGCGCTAAAGATTGGTCGCGCGCCATTCTTTCATTTGAAAAAGTATTGGCTGCGGATCGCAATTTTCGCGATGCCCGGCGGCGCTTGGGCGAAGCGCAAAACGCGCTCGAACGCGAAAGCATGGAGATCGTTGCCGCACGCAATTATGCCGAAGGCGTGAATGCCATGAATCGCAATGACCTCGGCCAGGCGCTTGCGGCGTTTGAAAAAGTCCGCAAGATCAATCCCAAATACCGCAACCTAGAAACGCTGTTGGCGGAATTGGAAAGCACGCTGGCTACGCCCGCATCCGAAACGCAAACCGGGAATCCATCCGCGCCGGCCGTGGACTCGCTTTATCGCGCCGCGCTCGTTGCGGAAGACACCGATTGGATGCAGGCTCGTTTGCTTTATGAGAAAATTCAAATTCTGCAACCGGGCTATCGCGACGTGGTGGATCGCTTGGCGCAAGCGCGCATCAATTCTGAAAAAATCGAAACGCCGCAAGTCGCAATTCAAACCGAACCCGTTGCAGAAGAGCACAATTCCGGCACGGGCTTGGGCTGGGCATTCGCGGCATTGCTCGTCTTGCCCGCAGTGGGTTCGATGTTTCTTTCACCGATGGTACGAGCGCGTTTTCATATGTCCCGCGCGGATTATCTCGGCGCGCTGCGGATTTATGAAAAACTTTTGGAGCGCAATCCCAAGCGCGTGCATTTGTATCCCAAGCTCGCGCATCTTTATCTGCTCTTGGGCCGCACGGACGAGCGCGCGTTGAAGGTTTTCAAAACGATTTTGCAATTGAATTTGGTTATGCCGAACCTCGAACAAATCAACACCATCGTCGCGCAACACTTCCTCACCGAAGGCCGCACCGATTCCGACGCGATTCAAGTGTTTGAGGATGCACTTAAAGCGGAGCAAGGGTGGAAGAGACAATAACCTCTTGCAAGATTTTTCTTTGATAAAGGCCCCACGCACTATTACAGTGCGCGGCGCCTTTGTTTTTGCGCCTCGCAATAAGCGCGAATGGCTTGCGTTTGCAAATCACTCGATCCGGATAGGCGTTCTTTACGTTCTTCCATCAATTCTTCGCCCTTCTCTCGGCTCTCATACACGAAATTTTCCTTCCCATTTAAAGCGATTTTTCGCAGCTTTCAGTCGTTCAAACAAACCAATGAAAGGAGTCCGCCATGCTGGTTCACGTCACCGAAAATTTTGCAGAGATGAGCAAACTTGCGGCGCACATGGTTGCGGAGTTGGTGCGCCGCAAACCGGATTGCGTATTGGGATTCGCAACCGGCGGCACACCGCTGGGTTTGTACAAAGAGTTGATTCACATGCATCATGAAGAAGGCCTGGATTTTTCCAAAGTGACCACGTTCAATTTGGATGAGTACGTCGGCCTGCCGCCGGAGCACGACCAGAGCTATCATTATTTCATGCGCGAGAATTTGTTCAAGCACCTCAACGTCGACAGCCGTTTCGTTCATCTCCCCATGGGCATGGCGAAGGACATCGACGCGTTTTGTAAATGGTATGAAGAAAAAATCGCGGCTGCAGGCGGGATTGATTTGCAGATTCTCGGCATCGGCGCGAACGGCCACATTGCCTTCAACGAGCCGGGCTCTTCGCTCGGCTCGCGCACGCGCATCAAAACATTGACGGGCACGACGCGCGAGGCGAATGCGCGCTTTTTCAAAACGCCGGAAGAAGTGCCGAGGTATGCGATCACGATGGGCGTGGGCACGATCATGGATGCCAAAGATTTGCTGCTGCTGGCCAGCGGAGAAGGGAAGGCCGACGCGATTGCAGCAACATGCGAAGGCCCGATCACCGCGATGTGGCCGGCGACCATCGTGCAGATGCACCGCAGCGCGACGGTGGTGGTTGATAAGGCCGCGGCCTCGAAGCTGAAGATGAAGTATTGAATCAGCAATTTCTTTAGATTGAAACCTGCGCCTTTCCGGCAAACATTTTTAACCGCGAATCAACGCGAATACTTTCATTCGCGTTCATTCGCGGCTTGTCCTGTTTGGTTACGGCTTGGCAGCGTGGGGGGAGGAAGATCGAAGTGAGAGGTTTCCATAAAGGGCCAGAATGATCTATCGGCAGAAGCATTGCCTCCAATTATCCTGCCGATAAATCATCCTGCTATTGCTCAATCCACGAGGGCCTGATAAACCATCACGGTAAACTTGTCCATTAAATCCACGGCGCCATAAGGATACAATTGCGTCATGACGATCGCAAACATTTGCTCGCGCGGATCGATGACAAAGCGCGTATTCCAAGCGCCGCTCCAACCGTATGCGCCGATGGAGCCAAGCTCGCCGCCTTCGCGCAATGAGCGCCGAATCCCAAAGCCCAACCCAAAACCCGAATCGCTGAGTTCGCCGGCAAAATCCGCGGTCATCAACTCCACGGATTTCCGGCTCAAGAGGCGCACGCCCTCCAACTCGCCGTGGTTCAACAGCATTTGCGCAAAGCGCGCGTAATCCGAAATGGTGGCGCACAATCCTCCGCCGCCGGAATAAAACTTGCGCGGACCGCTGTAGGGATAGGCAGGTGAAAACGAGAGATTTCCCTCTTTCGTTTCGCCGTCCGCCATCCGGCCCAAGCCTTTCTCTGCAGAGTATTGATAGGCCGCAGCGAGACGCGCGACTTTATCAGCAGGAAGAAAAAAGTGCGTGTCGCGCATTTTGAGCGGCGCAAAAATCCGCTCTTCAAAAAAATCCTTGAGCGATTTTCCGGAAACCACTTCGATGAGCCGCCCCAACACGTCGATGGAAAGCCCGTATTCCCACTTTTCTCCGGGTTGAAACAACAACGGAAGCGCGGCTAATTTTTTTATGTTTTCAGTGAGCCTTTCATTGTGCAAGCCAAGCCCGTGCGCGATGCCGGCTTTTTCATAAATCTTGCCCAACTTATCATTCCAATGATACGTCAGCCCGGACGTGTGGGTGAGCAAATGGCGAATGGTGATTGGCCGCTTCGCAGGGACGAGAGAATCGGAGGCGGCCTGGCCGTTGGTGGAGCGCTCGGAATTGAGCACCTTCAGATCTTTAAATTCGGGAAGGAATTTGTGAACGGGATCATCGAGCAGAAAGTGACCCTCCTCGTAAAGGATCATGACCGCAACGCTCGTGATCGGCTTCGTCATGGAGGCAATGCGGAAAATGGAGTTGTTCTGCATCGGCGTTTTTGATTCAAGCTCTTGCATGCCGAGGCTTTTGAGATAAACCACTTTGCCCTTGCGCGCCACGAGCGCCACCACGCCGGCGATTTGCTTCTTCTCCACATATTGGCTCAACACGGATTCCACCCGCTGCAAACGTTCGCTCGAGAAGCCGGCGTTTTCCGGCGTGGTCACGGGCAGGCCTTGCGCCCAAAGAATCGTAGTGAGGCAGAGATTGAAGATCAACAAACGTAGCGGCATTTTCATCGTTACTCTCCGTTGGAGGTTCAAAACCAAAAGGCAAAACTATTTTGGGCAAAACAATTTTTAAAATAGTTTTGTCAGAAATAGTTTTGCCTTAAGCTTTCAGGCCCGCTGTTGCGGGATATTCCGAGTCATTCGCTTATGGCGTTTTTCATTTGTGCTAGTGCGCTGTCAAACTGAAGTTTGACACTCCACTAACGCGGCTTTCAACCCTCATACCTCCCCAACACCAGCGCCGCATTCGTGCCGCCGAAGCCGAAGGCATTCGAGAGCGCATATTTCAGCTTGGCTTCGCGCGGATGATTGGCAACGTGATTGAGATCGCACTCCGGATCGACATTCTCCAAATTGATTGTCGGCGGCATGACTTGATGGTGCAATGCCAGCGCGGTATACGCGGCTTCCACCGCGCCCGCTGCGCCGAGCAAATGGCCGGTCATGGATTTCGTCGAACTCACCGCGACTTTCGGCGTGTACTCTTGAAAGATGCTCTTGATCGCCGCGACTTCTGCGGTATCGCCCAACGGCGTCGAAGTGGCGTGGCCATTGATATAACCGATATCTTCTTTTGTTAATCGCGCATCGCGCAAAGCGGTTTTCATCGCCAGACCTGCGCCCGCGCCGTCGGCGCACGGCGCGGTGGGATGATACGCATCCGAAGAAGCGCCGCTGCCCACCAGCTCTGCCCACACTTTTGCGCCGCGTTTGCGCGCGTGTTCTTCACTTTCCAAAATCAAAACGCCGGCGCCTTCGCCCATCACAAAGCCGTCGCGATCTTTATCAAACGGCCGGCTTGCGGCCGCGGGCGCGTCATTGCGCTTGGAGAGCGCTTTCACGGCGATGAAACCGGCCACGCCCAATTCGATGATTGCAGCCTCCGCGCCGCCGACGATCATCACCTCCGCAGTGCCGCGTCGAATCATATCCAAACCCACGCCGATGCAATGCGCGCCGGTTGCGCACGCCGAGACGATGGCGTAACTCGGACCGCGCGCGCCGTAACGAATCGTCAACAAGCCCGAAGCGATATTGGAAATCGTGGCGGGCACGAAGAACGGCGAAACGCGCCGCGGACCTTTTTCGATGAGCAACCGCGCATTGTCCACGAAAGTTTCCATTCCGCCCATGCCCGAGCCGACCAGCACGCCCGTGTCATCGTGCGGCAAATCTTCGGCTTTGAGTCCCGCATCCGCAAGCGCTTTATCCGCAGCCGCCACCGCGAAGTGTACGAAGCGATCATAGTGGCGCACTTCTTTGTGCTCCATATAATCGCCCGGCTCGAAGTTGCGCACTTCGCCCGCGATGTATGTGCCGAGATGAGAAGCCTCGAAGCGAGTGATCTTATCGATGCCAGATTTTCCGGCAAGCAGGGCGGACCAATTTTCTTCAACGGTCAAGCCGAGCGGCGTGACTAAGCCCATGCCGGTGATCAAAACCCGCTTTTCTCGAAGTGCTTGGGACATTGTGCTCTCCATATAAAAATAAAAGTGATTATGTTTTCGTAAGCAGTCGCGCTGAACCAGGCCCGCTTCGACTCGAATGTTACAGGCAAAATACACTTTTAACAATTAAACGTCAACAGGCTTTCTAGGTGAAACGAGATTTACGCAAACCGCGCGGCACGCTGCTACAACACTCTGGTTTTTCAATGAAAGGATTTCATTATGTTGGCATCGAAAAGGCGTTTGTCGCAACCAGGACGGTGGCGCAAACTACTCGCGCTGTTTCAGGAGATCGCGTTGCGCGTGCGAAACCGGCATCCCTTGACGCGCTTCCGCAAAGTCAAGTGTGTTTATGGAATAAATATTTGAAGCTTCCGCGCAGCGGCCGGATTGTCGGTATCTCAAAGCAAAAAGTTTATGGCGCAAGCGCTTTGTCAAAGGGACTTGAGCTTTTCCGGAAGAACGACACCTTCGTCGTGCCCACTTCGCCGAAAACTCACCCGCCTCGCAGTCGTTGCGAGGAAACCCCGACCGCATGCCGAAACGGAAATGAATTTTCGCTCGCTTTTATTGATACAGCCACGGATGGCTTGGGAAACCTCAAGTCGTTATCGCGAGGGCTCGACTAAACACGGAAGTTTGATCAATTCGTCACCACATTTGGAGGCAGCATTCATGAAGCAATTTTACCCTCGACCTTCCTCACTCCGGCGGTCGATTCGTCGGTGCTCGCACAACTTCGCGGGCCTCGCACTGGCGTTGTCGGGTGTGATGTTTCTTCTCGGCAATTTTGCGCCGGTCCATGCGCAGCTCAACGGCGGCCGCGGACCTTCATTCGTGCGCGCGGCTTGGAACTTGGAGCCGGGCTATCTCACCCTCGGCGCGCACACGCGCTTCAACGGCAAAGTCGCAGAGATCACGCGCAACGGCGCCACGCTCGCCACGACTTATTGGGTCGTGCAAGGCGGCTTCTCTTTGAATTACGGCATCAGCCGCCATTTCGAAGCTTCGCTCGCGCCGACGCTTTATCAAGACACCAATCGCGGCGGCAAAGGCTTCAACTTGCCGGACGATTTGTTCCTGCGCCTCAAGATCGGCTCGTTCGGCGCGCGCGGCAGCGCGATGAGCTATGGCGTCGAGTTGGCGGGACGCGTGCCCACCGGCAAAACGCACAACATTCCGTTTGAAGCTTATGCCGCGGACAACTTCAGCTTCGGCGTCACGGCTTTGGCTTCTTTTGCGCACGACCCGCTTTATCCGGAAGACGGATTGAGCGCGCACTTCAATTTGGGCTATTGGAATCACAACGACGTCGGTGAGAAATTGAATAACTTGCCGTTGGCCAAAGACACGGCGCTAGTGACGCAGATGACGCAGGAATTCATCTACGGCGCGGCGATCATCTTTCCTTCGGAGAAATTCAATTTTCGGTTTGAAGTGATGGGCAGCGGCTATCTCAATGCACCGCCACCCTCGGCATACAGCCGCGAGCCCGTTACCTATTTAAGTCCGGGCGTTTCTTATAAAGCATATCGTTGGATGACTTTGGATTTCAACTCCGATATTCGCCTTTCCGGCGAAAACGACAAGACTGATTACAAAGGCTTGGTCGCGATTCCCGGCTTGCCGAATTATCCTTCCTGGCGCGCCACGCTCGGCATGAAGCTCACGCTGCTGCCGACTTCGTTGTATTCGAGCAGCGAACGTGAATTGCTCATGCGCAAGGCCGAAAGCCGCCGCGAGTTGTTCGAACAAATCATCAAAGAGCAGCGCGAGACCGAAGCCGCGGAATCGGAATTGGAGCGCATCAAAGATGAGCGCCGCAAAGCCGAACGCGAGCTTGATCGCCTCCGCCGCATTCTCGAAGGCGAAGCCAAACGCCAACAACAAGAGAGCGCGAGCGGCGAGAACAGCAATACGCCGCCGCAAGATTAGCCCGCGAATAATTGGATTATTGGAGTCATGGATTGATGGAGTAGTGGAGTAAGAAAGAGACATTACTCCAACAATCCAGTTTTTGCTCCCCTTTCTTCACGTATCGACGGCGAGGCTTTCGGTATGTGAGGAAGGGGGGATTTTTATTTAACCTGCCATTTGACTTTCTCCCTCTCATTCCGTTATTTTCCCGCCAATTCCTGCGCCTCTTTCTTGAATCCACTGCGGCGTGTTATGACTCCTGCTCAAATCCTGATCGTCCAATTAGGACGAATAGGCGATTTTATTTTGGCAACGGCGATGTTCAGTGCCTTGAAAGCGGCTTATCCGCATTGCCAAATTCACGTGCTCGCGAGCCGTCACAACGCGGCGCTCGCCTGCGCGCATCCGTTGCTCGACCGCGTTCATGTTCATTCCAAAAAAATTCTTGCGACGCTCAAACTACTCGCGGCCTTCAAGCGCGAACGCTATGATTATTGGATCGATCCCAAGGATCACTATTCCCGTGAGGGCAGTTTTTTCGCGCGCCGGGCGAACGCCGAACGCAAGATCGGTTTCAATCATGAGAGCCACGCCCGTGTATTTGATATAAGCCTGCCTTCGCAAGAAGCGCAACACACGCACGCCGCGCTGCGCAATCTGCACGCGCTGCGGACATTGAGAGTGGAGCATGCCGATCCGCGCCCGAATTTGTTCGTTGATCAAAATGCTGAAAACAAGCTCGCACAATTTCTAAACGCACAGCAAGCGCAAAAATATTTCTGCGTGAATCTCTCCGCCGGCAACCCGATTCGCTACTGGCCGCAATCAAATTGGAGGGCGTGCTTAAATGCTCTTGCCTGGCCCGACCGTTCTTTTGTGCTCATTGCGGACGCGAAAGACCGCCACCTCGCCGAGGCCATGCAAACTCTGGTTGCGCGGACATATTATTTCCCCACGCACACGATTTCCGACATGCTCGCAGTCGTGCAACGCGCCGAGCTGGTCATCTCGCCGGACACTTCGGTCGTGCACGTCGCCGCGGCGTTTGATCGTCCGTTGCTCGGCCTGTATTCGAATCATGAATGGAATTACAAAAAATTTTATCCGCTCAGCACGCATTGCCGCGTCGTGATTCCGCCCGCGCCGGGCGCGCTGATCAAAGATATCCAGATCGCAGCCGTGCTGCAGAGCTTCGAAGCTTTAATGCGCGAAATCGAGGCGCCAGAAAAACTTGAAACAACCCAACAAGGGTAACCGCGAATGCGCGCGAATTTACGCGAATGGGCGACATTGGCGTTGATTCGCGGTAAAATGTGTTTGTCGAAAGCATTGATTTCACTTTTAACGCAAAGCGCGCACGATGATCATCATTCTCATGGGCGTTTCCGGCTCCGGCAAGTCTACGATCGGCAAGCTGCTCGCGACCGGCCTCGGCTGGCCTTTTCATGATGGCGATGCTTTTCACTCACAAGCCAACCGCGAGAAGATGCGCAATGGCGAGGCGCTGAACGACGAAGATCGCGAAGCGTGGTTGCTGGCATTGCGGCAAGTCATCGAAACAGTTCTGCAAGCAAAACAATCGACGGTGATAGCATGTTCGGCGCTCAAGCAAAAATATCGCGATCTTCTCCAAGTCGATCCCGAGGAAGTTCGCTTTGTTTTTCTCAAAGGAGACTACGAATTGCTTGCGCGCCGCATGCAAGCGCGCCACAATCATTTTATGCCGCCGCGCTTGTTGCACAGCCAATTCGAGGCGCTGGAAGAGCCGGAGGCGGCGCTCACGCTGGACGTCGCGCAGCCGCCGAAAAGGATCGTGGCGCGTATCAAACGCGAATTCAATCTATGATTAAAAATGTCCGCATGCGCGCGCCAGAAATTGCCTTGCTCAACCACCAACACGCCGATTTAAAAATTGCCGAGCAACGATGAGTATTATCACTAGACTCGATGTCGGCATGAATGGATTCTAAAAATCTTACGGCTGGAGAATGATGACGACCTCACTTCAAAAAAACGAACCCACGATTTTGGCAACAAACGAACAAACTTGGCGATTGCACCGCAATGTTGATGGCCGCCTCGTTTTCAACAAGCCCAACGCCGAAGGTCTCGCGCAAGAGACGCCCGCGCAAGTGGCGGCGTGTTTTCCTTGGAGTCATCCGCAGCAATTCGTCAGCTTGCGCGACGACAAAGGCCACGAGTTGTTGTTGCTCGAATCGTTGCAAGAGATCAGCGGCCCTTCGCGCCAACTCTTGGAAGAAGAATTGGCGTTGCGCAACTTTCTGCCGCGCGTGCTCGAAATCCAAAGCATTTCCGACCAAATGGAATTCTTCCATTGGGAGGTGACCACCACCGCTGGGCCCCGCAGCTTTTTGACGCGCAGGCATGAGCGCCCACGCCAACTGGATAACGGGCAGATGCTCATCAAAGATATTTGCAACGACATCTACGTGGTCTCGCGCTCGGAAGACATGGATCCGAAGAGCTTGCGCTTGCTGTGGGTGTATTTGGATTGAAGCCACTGCGCAAAATGCGCGTGCTAATTGGAATCGGCCGGCTCTCTGCACAAGCACAGCCTTGCGGCTATTGTATGCAGAGCCGGGAGCATCCTTTTGTCACGGCGCAGCTACAGACGCCGACATCGCGCCACTTGTCCGATCCCAAACATGCCAAACGATCCTCGTTTTCGAAATGCGTTCGCGCGCTTTTATCACAAAACCAAGAACACCATTTCGACAAACACGAAAGCGCAAGTCGTTTCCGTTGCACTCGTGTTGATGCTCCTGTTTGCGGCCGGCATCATTCTGCTGCGCAGCGGCCGCTATTCGAATCCCTCTCCCACAAGCACGGTGAAAGCTGAAACTGCCTTGGATGGTTTGACGAGTAGCTCCGGCGCGGCCGATACTTCCTCTTTTCGTTTGATCGGCGACGCGCCCCTCGATGGAAGTTTTTTGCGCGATTCCACGAAAATGCCGTTGGAAAAAGTTAAAGTGCCTCCTGCGAAGCACGCGGGCGAAACGGCGCTTTCGGAAACGCCGGCGCTCAGTGACACGTTGCGGCGTTTTGGCTCGCATGCGACCCAAGTGCAAATGTTGATCGAGCTATTGGAAGAGAAACAATTGTTGCTGGAAGAAAAAGTCGAGCTTTCACGGCGTTTGGAAATCGTCGAAATTTTAGACTCTGCTCTTGTTCATAAAGCTGTTCTCGACTCCACGACGCAAAGCCCGGCGCCTTCAGACTCATTGGAGCTTGAAACGGATCTGTTGCACAAGCTCGACACACTTGAAAACACTTTTCCTGCGCAGAAGTCCGATACGCTTTCGCCTCAACTCCAACCCTAGCTCGCCCTCATCACAAAGCGTTTTAAGCTTGATTTGAAGCCCGTTTGCGCTGGAAATAGAACTTGCGTTTCAGCGATTCTTTTCTAAATTACGAGCGCTTTGAATGTGGCGGTGTAGCTCAGTCGGTAGAGCAGCGGAATCATAATCCGTCGGTCGGGGGTTCAAGTCCCTCCGCCGCTACTTGCATGAACAATCCCGGCTCTTCCTTCATTACGTTAAGGACAGTCGGGATTTTTATTATGGAGTATCCTATGCCTGTGATCCGTATTCCCAAGCCTGAGTCGAGCGAGTACAATCCCTACTACGACAAATACATTTCCCAAGTCCCGGAAGGCGATGTGCTCGCGCTTTTGCAAACACAGAATCAAGAGACTGCGCAGTTGTTGAGCAAAGTGCCGGAAACGCGCGCAACATTTCGCTATGCTCCGGGAAAATGGAGCATCAAAGAAGTGCTCGGCCATTTGTGCGACACCGAGCGCATCATGTCGTATCGCGCGTTGCGTGTGGCTCGCGCCGACGCCACGCCCCTGCCGGGCTTCGAGCAAGATGATTACGTGCAGGCTGCCAACTTCGACAGCCGCGCGCTGGCCGATCTCGCCCACGAGTTTCAATTGGTTCGCCAAGCCACGCTCACGCTTTTTCGCGCTTTTGATGAAGCGGCCTTGTTGCGCATAGGCACGGCGAACAACTCCCCCATCAGCGCGCGCGCTTTGGTTTATATCATTGCGGGGCACGAAAAGCATCACGCGCAGATTTTGAGGGAGAGGTATCGGGTGGCGGGGTGAGAGATTGAAAGGATGATAAAACATGCCGTGCGTAAGCCAATTCTATGGTATTGCCATTTACCTGTATTTCAACGATCATCAGCCGCCTCACTTTCACGCCGAATACGGTGGAAATGAGGCCCTATATAAAATCGACACCCTGCGCATTCACGTAGGCAAACTTCCGCGTCGCGTCCACAATATGGTCATCGAGTGGGCTGATCTCCATCGCGACGAACTGTGGGAAAATTGGGCAAGAGCGCGGCGTGGTGAAGATCTGAATGACATTGAACCACTTGATTGAATGAGGAGACGACTATGAAACTCGAACGGCTTGTCCGTGTCAAATCCGTAGATGTGCTGAAGGATTTTATAGTGCGCTTGGAGTTCACCGACGACTCACAAAGAGAAATTGACCTTGAGCCTTATTTGCATGGGCCGATTTTTGAGCCAATCCGAAACAACCCAATCGTGTTCCGCTCAGTTAAAGTTGATAAGCGTATGGGCACAATTGTTTGGGAGAATGGCGCAGACATAGATCCGGATGTTCTTTATCACGGCTTGAAACCGGCATGGATGGAAATGAAGCAAGAGCCGGAGCGGGCAATGGATGAACAAAAGGTGGAATTTTAATTCTGCGCAAAAAGTATCAGTTAGCGGGTTGAGGCTTTGGTTTTAAAAGGCAAAACTATTTTGGGCAATACGATTGCTGGGGTTGACTTCTGTCAAGAGAAGGCGGCAGTCAAAACCATCGTTTACTGAGATATTTAAAATAGTTTTGCCCTAATCGTTTTGCCTAATCATGCCTCAGGAACAAAACAAACTCCTCGGCCGTTTTCGCCGCCATCTCCACACGCAAGCTTTGATTCAGCGCAACGACCGGCTCTTGCTCGCCATCTCCGGCGGCGTCGATTCGCGGGCGCTGCTCGATTTATTTCATCGCGCGCAAGCCGAGTGGGATTTGCAATTGACCATCGGGCACGTGCATCATCAATTGCGCGGAGCGGACGCGGAGACGGATGCCGAGTTCACGGCAGAGTTGGCAGAGAAGTACGGCCTGCCTTTTTATTGCAAGAAGATCGAAGTTCAAAATCACGCCAAAGAAAAACGGCTTTCGCTTGAAACCGCCGCACGGGAATTGCGATATAAAGCTCTCGACGAGATTTGCAAAACGTGTGGCGCGAAGGCAATCGTGACGGCGCATACGCAAGATGATCAAGCCGAAACGATTTTGGCGCATCTGCTGCGCGGCAGCGGTTTGCGCGGTTTGCGCGGGATGCCGGCTCGCGCCGTAATTCCGGACGTTCATTTTCCCGTGCTGCGCCCGTTGCTGCCGTTCTCGCGGGAAGAGATTCTCGCCTATGCGCGGCAACATGAACTGCTCTGGCGTGAAGATCAAAGCAACACGGAGGCGCGTTTCTATCGCAATCGCGTGCGGCACGAGTTGCTGCCTTTGATGCGCAGACGGTTCAATCCGCAAATCAATGCGAGCTTGACGCGGCTGGCGAGTATTGCGGGCCAAACCGAGGACTTTTTGCGGCACGCCGCGGAGCAAGCGCTAAAAGAGACTCTCATCACGGCTGAAACGGGCAAAATTATTCTTGATCTTCAGCGATTTTGGAATTACTTTCGCGGCGTTCAGGCTTATGTGATTCGCGCGGCGCTGGAGCGCTTGACGCGCTCCGCAACCACGCTGACTTTTGACGAAACGGAACAAATACTTTCCTTTCTCAACCCGACACATAACCAGCCTCTCGCCTTTCCTAGGCGCCGGCACCTCTGGCGGAGTGAGGTGGAAATTTTCTGTGAGAAAGCCGGCGTTGTCTTTAGCAAAATCCGTCCGACTCCCCAAGCGCAGTTTATAAACATCGGCCAACGGTGCGTGCTTCCCGACGCGGGGATCGCTTTAACCGTTCGCCATATTGAGCGCGCGGAGACCTGGCGAGAGCGCAGCGCTGCTCATTTGCAATTCGTGGATGCGGCGCTGGCGGCGGGAGCGTTGCGGGTGCGCTTCCCTCAAGCGGGTGATCGTTTTATGCCGCTCGGGATGCGCGGCTTCAAAAAACTTTCGGATTTTTTTATCGACGCGAAAGTGCCGTATGCGCAGCGGGGCCGGGCGCCGTTGTTGGAATGTGAAAAAGAAATCGTGTGGGTTTGCGGTTATCGCCTGGACGAGCGTTTCAAAATCACGCCGCAAACACAAAGCCTGTTGCAGCTTCAGTTGGAAAGCGTGCCTGAAAATTTCCCCATCGCAGTTTGAAGGCCTGCTCGCGTGGAAGTGCCCCTTGGCCCCTTCAAGGGGAGAATGTCGAAGGAGGTTGAGTGGCTGATACGACCAAGAAGTTCTTGCGCGGCGAATATCCGATTTTGTTGAGCGCAGAGCAAATCGCAGAGCGCGCCAAACAGCTCGGCGAACAGCTCTCGCGCGACTATGCCGGAAAAACGCCGGTGTTCATCGGCGTGCTCAACGGCGGGTTTATGTTCATGGCAGATTTGATGCGGCACGTGAGCATCGATTGTGAGATCGACTTCATCAAAATTTCCAGCTATGGGGAAGCCATGATGACTTCGGGCGTCGTCAAAGTAAAAAAGGAAATCGATTGCCACATTGAGAACCGGCACGCCGTCGTGGTGGAAGACATCATCGACTCCGGCCTGTCCGTCAAATATCTCAACGAGAAGTTGACGGCCTTGCAGCCTCAATCTCTGAAGTTCGTTTCGCTGTTGGTGAAAGACGGTGGCAAGCAAGTGGACTACGAATGTGATTACATCGGCTTTCACATTCCCACGCGCTTCGTCGTTGGTTACGGCATGGATTACGCGCAGAAGTATCGCAATCTCCCGGCGGTTTACTTGATGGATTAACGAAACGTTTTTCTAACTATCGCAATGATTATGAGCAGTAAAAAAAATACTTCAAAAGCGTCCCCCAAACGCAAGCCCGCGAACAAGACCCCGAGGAATGAAGACAATTTCCAATGGTCGCGTGCTTCCAAAACGCTATTGTTGTGGATGCTGATTCTGGTGTTCTTCATTTGGTTCACTTTGCGTTGGGATCGGCAGGAACAGCAAGAGGCGCAAATCACGCTCACGCAATTCCTCAGCGAGCTTGAAAGCAAAAACGTTCAAAAGGTTTTGCTGCGCGGCGACGAAGTGCACGGCAATTTGATCCAACCGAAAAGCTTTGACCCCAAAAATCCGCAACCGTTCGATCGCGTGCGCTCCTATGTGCCCAAAGAAGTTTCCATCGAAACCGTCGTGGCGTGGACGAGCAAGTATAACGTCGAAGTCGACGTCAAACCCAAGTCCATCGAATGGTGGAATCATCTTTTGAATTTGCTGCCGTGGATCGCGCTCGCAGTTTTTTGGTTGTTCCTGTTGCGCCGCATGCAAGGCTCGGGCACGAAGGGCATTTTCTCTTTCGGCAAATCGCGCGCGCGTTTGGCGGGCAACAACCGCCCAAAGGTCACTTTCGATGACGTTGCGGGCGCGGATGAAGCCAAGCAGGAGCTGCGCGAGATCATCGATTTTCTCCGCGATCCGGACAAGTTTCAACGCCTCGGCGGCAAGATTCCCAAGGGCGCGTTGTTGCTCGGCCCGCCGGGAACCGGCAAAACGTTGCTCGCGAAAGCCGTTGCCGGCGAAGCGGGCGTGCCGTTCTTCAGCATGTCGGGCGCGGACTTCGTGGAAATGTTCGTCGGCGTCGGCGCTTCGCGCGTGCGTGATTTATTCGAGCAAGGCAAGAAGAATGCGCCGTGCATTCTTTTTATCGATGAGATTGACGCCGTCGGCCGCCATCGCGGCGCGGGCCTCGGCGGCGGGCACGATGAACGCGAGCAAACGCTCAATCAATTGCTCGTGGAGATGGACGGCTTCGATTCGAATGAAGGCGTGATCTTGGTCGCCGCCACCAACCGTCCCGACGTGCTCGATCAAGCGCTGCTGCGGCCGGGAAGATTTGACCGCCAGATCGTAGTCGATCGCCCGGATGTGCGCGGCCGTGAAGGCATCCTCAAAGTGCATACGAAAAAAATTCCGCTGAGCAAAAACGTGGATTTGGCCGTGCTCGCGAAAGGCACGCCGGGCTTCTCCGGAGCGGATTTGGCGAACCTCGTCAACGAAGGCGCGCTTTTGGCCGCGCGCAACAACAAAAACGCCGTCGAGATGCGCGACTTGGAAGAAGCCAAGGATAAAGTCCTGATGGGCACGGAGCGGCGCAGCATGTTGATCAGCGAAAAAGAAAAGCTCAATACCGCTTATCATGAAGCCGGCCACGCGTTGGTCGGGAGGTACACACCCGGCTCCGACCCGGTGCATAAAGTCACGATCATTCCGCGCGGTCGCGCGCTGGGCTTGACGACGTATTTGCCGATCGACGAGAAGCACAGCTATTCCAAAAAATATCTCGAAGCGCGATTGATACATTTGATGGGCGGGCGCGAAGCCGAAAAAATCATCTTCGATGAAACCACCACCGGCGCCGGCAATGACATCGAGCGGGCGACGGAACTGGCGCGCAAGATGGTGTGCGAGTGGGGCATGAGCGACATCATGGGCCCGATCACGTTCGGACAAAAGCAGGAAGAAATTTTCCTCGGACGCGAGATCGCGCAGCACCGCGATTATAGCGAGCGCACCGCGCAAGAAATCGATACCGAAGTCAGGCGCATCGCCATGGAAGCTTCGCATCGCGCGCACGAAATTTTGCAAAACAACGTCGATAAGCTGCACGTCCTTGCCAAAGCCTTGTTGGAAAAGGAAATTCTCGACGGCTATGAGATCGACGTTCTATTAAGCGGCGGGGATCTTACGCCCGACGACTCCAACAAAAACGGCAACCCCAACGTTTTAATTGAAGAAGAAAACAACCAACCCAAGGAAAAGAGCGCGCAAGCTTGACCTCACTGAATCTTTCCTCGGGGAGCATCATTCTCGTCGCATTCGGCTGGGGGATCGTTTTACTGATTCTCTGGAATCTTTATCGCCACGCCGGCGCTGTAGGCATACGCGGTTTTTGGGCTGGAGTTTTCGTGACGACCGCAATCGCGCTGAGTGGCGTGTTGTTGCTCTTGCAACAGGCCCAAAAAAATCTTCCCAAGCACAAACTCCTCGTTGTCTATCCTTTCCTCGAGAAGACCGCGCAGGGCTTTGCGATTACGCCGCAAGGCTTGGCTTTGGCCGACAGATTAACGGCGCAACTTCGGCTTCGTGATCCGGCCGCAGTTTATCCTCTTTCCGTCGAAAGCATTTTTGCGCTTGCCAACTTCGATTCGCTGCGCGTGCCGGAGTATTTGTCGCGTTTGGCAAATGCCGCCGGCGCGCAAGCGTTCGGCGTTGGCGTTTATGGGGAGCATAATAACAGCAAAGCATTTCAAGCGAAGTTCCAGCTTTTTGAGGCGCAGAAATCAGAGCCTCTCTTGGAACACAGCTTGACGGTGAGCGCAGAGGCGGTCAATGAGTTGAGCGGAAAAATTTTATCCTCGCTCGGCGTTGAAGACGCACGGGAAGCAAGCCCACGGTCCGCGCAGCAGCGCAATGAAGATTATTACGCTTTGCTGCTGCGCTTTCTGCGTCATGAAAATATTGTTGCCGAGATCGCTCGGCTCGCGCGTCGCGACACCACCGACAATGCCCTCGCGGAATTATCCGCGCGCGCAACGTTGCAACATCTTCGCGAGAGCCGCGCGCCGGAAGCGCAATGGCAAGATTCGCTGAAAGTAATGCTGCCGCGTTTGCAGCGGGTTCTCCGGCATGACTCTCTGCGCGTTGCGCCTTATCTCCTGCTCGGCCAATGTTATCTGCAACAGAAGAAATGGAATGAAGCGGAAAAGATGCTGCGCCGCGCGCGCGCTTTGGATCAGCGCGAGAGCAAAAGCTTCATCTATTTTGCGCAACTGCACGCCAGCCGCTACCAGCAGGACGGCTTTGACAATGAGCTGGAGTTGTTCGAGCGCGCGCTGGCCCTTAATCCCTTCGACGTGGAAGCCGTCGTTGGCGCCGCCGAATATTTGTTCCGCAATAATCGCGTGCCGGATGCGAAAGCGCTGCTCGCAAAGTATCAGCAAATCAACCCAAATAACTTGGCCGTGCTCATGACGCTCGGGCGGTTTTATATCTCGCAAGGCGACGCGCAAAACGTTATGACAACGTATGAGCGCATCATTCAGCTTGACTCTAAAGACGCGAATGCGTTTTATAATCTCGGCATTGCCTATTACAATCACAAAGATTTCGACCATGCGCTGCAGTTCTTTGAGCGCGCGATCAAGCTCGCGGATCACGCCGACGCGCGCATGTATCTGGCGCACATTCACGAGCAGCGCGGTGAAATGGACAAGAGCGTTGCTTATTTGCGCGAGCGCATTCGCCTCAGCGCCGGCGACGATGACGTTTTCGCCGCGGAAGCGCGCAAGCATCTCTATAAAATCCTTCTCAAGCGCGGCGAGATTCCGAAACATTTACAGCCGGACTCGCTTCAAAAGAATTAGCGCATATTGTCACAAGGACGAAGGAAGCATGTCATGGCACGATACTCCATCCGCAGGTTGCGTCTCCACCATTCGCACGACCTCGTCAATGAGCTAGGCGTGCAACGCGGCGCTTTGTTCGAAGAATTTTCTGGGCGTTGCCAACGCCACACTTGGGTGTTGAAAGTCCTCAGCCGCGAAGAAGAAATCCCAAAAAATTTGCTCTCGGCTTTTTCATTGCGCGGCTTGGCGTGCTGGCTCGCGAGCCCCAACAGCGCATATCTTTTTTCCGATCATGCGCAATTGCGCGCGATCGTAAACGGCCGCAGCTTCATCACCAGTTCGGAGGCTTTGTTCATGCAAGAGCTGCGCGCTTTTCTGGACCATTACGATCGCGATGAGTTCATCATCGACAGCGAAACGTGCAAAATCATTCTCGGCGGAGCGACGGCCATCATGGGCGTGCTCAATTGCACGCCAGACTCTTTTTTTGACGGGGGGAAATTTTTCAGCGCAGAAAAAGCGGTAGAACACGGGTTGCGTCTCGCCGAACAGGGCGCGAACTTCATCGACGTCGGCGGCGAATCAACGCGGCCCAAAGGCGTTTATGGCGAAGGCGCGCAGCCGGTCTCCGAACAGGAGGAGTTGGAGCGTGTGCTGCCTGTGATCGAAGCATTGAGCCGCAGGCTCGACATTCCGATCAGCATCGACACTTACAAAGCGAACGTTGCCGAAGCCGCGATTCGCGCGGGCGCGGCGATGGTGAATGACATCAGCGGCCTGCTCTTCGATCCGCGCATGCCGGAAGTGATTGCGCGCTACCACGCGCCGCTCGTGCTCATGCACCTCAAGGGCACGCCGCAAGACATGCAGCAGAATCCCACGTATGAAAATCTCATGGACGAGATCTATCTGCACTTGGAAAAGCAGGTGCAAGCCGCGCTGCAAGCCGGCATCCCGCGCGCGCTTTTGATCGTCGATCCCGGACTGGGTTTTGGCAAAAGCATTGACGACAATTTTACGATTCTGCGGCGCTTGTCCGAGTTTCGCGGATTGGGTTGCCCCATTCTACTCGGGCCTTCGCGCAAATCGTTCGTAGGCAAAGTTCTCAACTTGCCGCCGGAAGAAAGATTGGAGGGAACCGCCGCGGCCGTGACCGGCGCAATTTTGAACGGCGCTCATATTGTGCGCGTGCATGACGTCACGGAAATGCGGCGCGTGGTGCAAATCGCGGATTTGATCGCGGGCCGCGCTGAGAAAAGTCTTTTTTGACGAGCCTTGAGGTGAGGGATGAGCAGCTACTTCGAGATTTTTCGCATTGCCTTCCTGCGCGTGACGCTGTTGGATGTGTTGGATATTTTGGTCATCAGCTTCACGCTCTATCAACTCTATCTTTTTATTCGCGGCTCGCGCGCGGCGCAAATGGCCATCGGCCTGGTGTTGATCTTCACGGTTTCCTTCCTCGCGCAATTGCTCAACATGAGTGGCTTGAGCTGGATCTTCAACAAGCTTGAAACGATCTGGCTCATCGCCTTCGTGATTTTGTTCCAGCCCGAGCTGCGCCGCATGCTGGTCTACATCGGCCAAAGCCCGCTGATTCGTTACTTCGTGAAGGTCACGAGATTCCGCGCTATTGACGAGATCGTCAAGGCCGTGCAAGAACTTTCGCGGCTACGTTTCGGCGCGTTGATCGTGATCGCGCGCGACGACAGCGTCAAAAGCATTATCGACACCGGCATTCGTTTGCAGGCCCAAGTTTCTGCCCCATTGCTGCTCTCGCTCTTCAGCCCTAAATCCCCCTTGCACGACGGCGCGATCGTTGTCGAAAGCGAAGAGATCGTCGCCGCCAAAGCTATTCTCCCGCTCACGCAAAACGAATCGTTCGACAAACGTTACGGCACGCGCCACCGCGCCGCGCTCGGCCTGTCCGAAGAAACCGACGCGTTGGTGATCGTCGTCTCCGAAGAGACGGGCAGAATTTCGATTGCCAAAGAAGGGCAACTGTTGAGCGACTTGACGCCTGAAGAAGTGCAGCAATTTTTGATGGCTGCGATGAAAGTGCAGCCGGAGGAATGAATACCAAACGCCAAACTGCTTGCATTTAGTAGCACCAAACGCTATTTTGATCGCGTATGGTACAACGACAATTTTGGATAAAAAAACTCGAAACGGCCTGGCAACGGCGCACCGTGCTTTGGCTTTCGGGCGTAAGACGCGCCGGAAAAACTTATTTGTGCCAAAGCCTTGCAGACGTCGAGTATCTTGATTGCGAATTGCCGCGCGTGCGCAGAATGTTGGAAGACCCGCAAACATTTCTGGACAGCGTGCGCGGCCGCCGCATCGTGTTAGACGAGATTCATCGCCTCAGCAATCCTTCCGAGCTGCTGAAGATTGCCGCCGATTATTATCGCACCACAAAAATTTTGGCAACGGGCTCTTCTACTTTGGGAGCTTCGGTAAAATTCAAAGACACCTTGGCCGGCCGCAAGGTCGAGTTGTGGTTGACGCCGATGACGCTCGCCGATCTTGAGGATTTCGCGCAACCCGATCTCGCTCATCGTTTTTTGCACGGCGGGCTCCCGCCGTATTTTTTATCTCCCGAGCTTCCCGAATACGATTTTCAAGAATGGATGGATGCTTATTGGGCCAAAGACATCCAAGAGCTTTTTCGCTTGGAGCGGCGTTATTCTTTCCAAAAATTTGTCGAGTTGGCTATGGCGCAAAGCGGCGGCATTTTTGAAGCGACGAGTTTTGCCAAACCCTGTGAAGTCAGTCGCAGCACCATCACCAACTATCTCCGCGCGTTGGAAGCAACGTTCGTCGTGTACGTGTTGCGGCCCTTCAACTCTTCGCGCGCGACCGAGATCGTTGCCGCTCCCAAAGTTTTTGGATTCGATACGGGATTTGTGTGTCATCATCGCGGCTGGCACACGCTGCGCCAACAAGACTTTGGAATTTTGTGGGAACACTTCGTCTTAAACGAACTGTATGCTCATTTGCAGGCTCGCACGATTTATTATTGGCGAGACAAGCGCGGGCACGAGGTGGATTTCGTTTTGGCGCGACGAGGGCGAAAACCGATTGCCGTTGAATGTAAATGGTCTGCGAACGATTTTGACGCCGCCAATCTACAGGTTTTCCACAAGCAGTATCCCTCCGCAATCTCCTATGTTGTCGCTCATGACGTTGATCGTTCTTATGAGCGCAAGTTTGCGGATTTGACGGCGCGTTTTATCAGCTTGCCAGATTTGGTCGAACGCCTGCTGGCGCGCTAACGCTTCTTTGTTTTCTCAAGTAATCCCTCAGTTACGTGTGGAGTAGCGCAGGCCTCCTGCCTGCAGAAAGAGGTCTGCGCTGCGTTGTCCACCAATAACTAGTGAAAGGGCACAAGCCATGGCCACTTTTTTTGCGAAGCTGAAATCAAACGCGCAGCGCGCGCGCGCGATCAAGCTCATGATAGCGACGTGCACCATCGGAGCCGCGTTCTTCGTGGCCGCGCAAAGTAGCGGCAACAAGCCGGTGAAGATGCGAGTCGAAGCCGAAGGCAAAAACTTCCGCAGCGAGGAGCCGGTGGAAATTCAAGTCACCTGCCTCGATGCCGACAACAACAAAGCGGAAGTCAAGCAAGACTACACCATCACGGTGCTCACGCACTTACCCTCCGGCAAAGTCGATACGGCGCGCGTGACTATTCCCGCAGGCGAGGCGGCGCAGAAGGTCATAATGAAGTTCGAAGAGAGCGGCATCATTCACGTGCAGGCGCAGCACGACCGCTTGTTGCAGGGCGAAACTTTCATTCAGGTGAAAACCAAACACAAAGAGCGCGGCGAAGCGCAACCACAGAAGCGCAATGGCGCAGCCGAGGAAAATGAGGCTTTCAGCCTCAGCGCGCGTGAGCAGATAAGTCTGCAAGGCGCGAGTTCCTATGCGCTCACCCTGCGCTATAGTCCGCAACGCACGCTGCTCGCCGACGGCAAAGATCAAGCGACGATTCAAGCCTTTGTGCTGAACAACGATGATTCGAGCGCGGCGGAGATTCGCGTGCGCTTGTTCAGCAGCGGCGGCGCGCTGTCGCCGCAGCCGCTCATCATTCCGGCCGGACAAGACGTAGGCACGGCAACATTGACTTCGAAAGATCCGCAAGCCATCACGGTCGAATACGTCAGCGCGACGCCGCCGGCAGAGTTGCGAGGCGAAAACAAAATGCAAATCGTTTTCGGGCCGCCGATCTCGCAGCTCGGCGTGGATGCCAGCCCGCCGGTGATCACGCTGGTGGATAAATCCGATCTCGTCGTAAAGTTGCTCGATAGCTCCAACACGCCGGTCGCGACCGACGTGCCGCGCAAAATTTCTTTCACTATCGAAGCCGGACGCGGCGACATCGAAACGAAAGAATTGACCATCGCCGCAGGCAGCTTCGAAGCGCGCACGAGTTTTCGACCGACGTGGCGCGGCAACGTGCGCATCATTGCGGCCACGCCGAATTTGCAAACCGCGCCGGTTGAGTTGAAAGTCGCATTGCCGATTTTGATTCTTTCTCTATCCGTTATCGGCGCTGCCATCGGCGGCGTGATTGCTTATTGGCGCGAGCAAGAGCCTAAGTGGTGGCGCATTGTGTTGGGTTTGGTCACGGGCTTCGTCTTCTATTGGGCGTTCGTGTTCGGCGTTTTGCCGCTCATCTCGCGCGAGATCGTGCTCAATCCGTTGAGCGCGCTGGCGTTGTCGGTCATCGGCGGCTGGCTGGGCACGGAAGTGTTCAACATGGTTTTGAAGCGGCTGGGCTTGATCAGCAAAGCCGGGGCTTCATCGTGACGAGACAATTTTTTTCTTTACACTTTACACCTTACACGAAACATGGTGTAACGTGTAAAGTGTGACAACAATTTTTGATGCGAGCGAGGAGCAATGCGGCAAATCTTCATCACCAAAGTTGGCGGACCGGAAGTTCTGCAAATCAGAGAAGCGTCGAATCCGATTCCCAAAGCAGGCGAAGTTGCGATTGCGGTGAAGGCTGCGGGAATCAACTTCGCGGATATCATGGCGCGCAAAGGTTTGTATCCCGATGCGCCCAAGCTGCCGTGCGTCGTCGGCTATGAAGTGGCGGGCGAAGTTGCCGCGCTCGGCGCCGGCGTCAATCATGTCGCAATCAGCCAAGCCGTGTTTGCGATGACGCGCTTCGGCGGTTATGCGGATTATATTTGCGTTCCGGGCTCTCACGTTTTTCCGAAACCGCCCGCGTTGAGTTTCGAGGCGGCCGCGGCTTTGCCCGTGAATTATCTCACTGCCTATCAATTGCTTGTGGTGATGGGTTCATTGCAGGCGGGTGAAAGCGTGCTCATTCACAATGCCGGAGGCGGCGTCGGCATCGCGGCGTTGGATTTGGCGAAGCATATCGACGCCATCACCTACGGCACGGCGAGCGCGAGCAAGCATGCGTTTCTGCGCGCGCGCGGACTCGACCATGCCATTGATTATCGCACGCAAGATTGGTTGAAGGTCGTGCGCGAATTGACGAACGGTCGCGGCGTCGAGCTCGTGCTCGATCCCATCGGCGGCGCGCATTGGCGCAAGAGCTATAAAGCGCTGCGGGCTTCGGGGCGTTTGGGTATGTCCGGTATTTCAACCGCGAGCAGCGCGAACAGCAATTCGAAGCTTGGTTTGTTGAAGATGGTTTTGCAAATGCCGTGGTATAATCCCGTTGGTTTGATGAACGGCAACAAGGGCGTGTTCGGCGTCAACCTCGGCCACTTGTGGCGTGAGGAAGAAAAAGTTTTGGGTTGGATGAAAGCTCTTATTGCGGCTGTGGAAGAAGGATGGATACGGCCGCACGTGGATCGCATTTTCCCGTTCGCGCAAGCCGGTGAAGCACATGCTTATATGGAAGAGAGAAAGAATATTGGAAAGGTGTTGTTGCGACCTTGAACTGCATCGAGCGCCGCCTTAATGCAAGTCAACGCTTGATTGCATCAGATTTTTTAATTAGCTTCACCGCACATTTCGGGGAGTTGTGTCATGCGCGAAGAAGTGCAAGATCGTTATGGCAATGAAATCTATCTCACGGATGAGAGGTGGAAACATATTGCCAAGCGCCATCCACAATTAAAACCTTATCGTATTGAGGTATTGCGCACAGTGCGCCTGGGAAAGCGTTCGCAAGATGCGTGGCACGCCAACAAGTTCTATTACAACCACCCGTTTCGCGTTTTGGCTCCGTTTCAAGAAATAGAAGCCATTGTCATCTTCGGCTGGAAAAACAATCAGCCCAACAATTTTATCGTCACTGCCTATCCAGCTTGATTGGAGTACTCATGTTTTTTTCCTTTTCATATGACGCCGAAGGTGACGTGCTCGAAGTCATTTTTGATGAAGCTCTGCACCGCGCTCAAGTCCGTCAACGCGCCTATAGGTTGCGTCAAGGCATCATGCTGTTCGTTGCGACCGAGAGCCTTAAACTCGTGCAACTGACGTTGGTCAATTACCGCCGTTTGATGCCGTTTCCGCAAATTGATTTTGACGGTTGGCGTAAGCTCAAGGCTTCGGAGAAAACACTGCTAAAGCCGATCGTATCTTCTCCGGCATTTTCAGCCTTTATAAAATTGGATACAACCACCGGCTATGGCCATATCGCAAGCCCCAACATGCCGGAGATGCTCGCCCTTGCCGCATAAGATTGCTTCCGCAATTCCATGCGCGGAAGACAAGCGTCAAAACCTTTTTGCAGGCGTCGTACAACCTCGGTCAAGCCGTGAGTAGAACGCTCTTCGAACCAATAAGAAAGAGCGATTACTTCCGCAGCAAGATTCTCCCCATTTGCGCTTTGACTTCGCAATCCACCTCACCCTTGCCAGTCGCGACGAACCCTTCGAGCAAATCTTCAAACTTGCCCTCGCCGATTTTCAAACCCTGCACGAGCTGGTCGTGTTTGCCGTTGTTGATCAACACCACGAGTTTTTGATTTTCATATGCGCGCGAGAACGCATACAACTCGCGCGTTTCGTCAATCAGCATAGTTTTGAAATCACCGAACTGCAGCGCGGCATGATTACGGCGAATGTGAATGAGCTTGCGATAGTATTCGAATAACTCGCGATCAAACGCCACTTGCTCGGCGCGCTCGCGTTGTCCGCCTTCCGGTGAGGCGGCTTCGTCTTCATATTCAAACTCCTCCCACACCATCGGCTTGCGACAGCACGGGTCGTTCGCCCCCCACATGCCGGCTTCATCTCCGTAATAAATCATCGGCGCGCCGATGTAGGTCATTTGCATGAGCACGATGAGTTTTTGCGCGCGACGTTCGTGCGCGTTCGGCTTGCGCGTTTCATAATCCGGCGTGCGATCCACTTTGGACCATTGATAATATTTCAACCATTCGCTGATTGCCATGCGATCGCGATTCACGATACGTGAGGCGATGCGATCCGTGTCATGGCTGTCCACGAGATTTTGCATCACATAAGTCACGTCGCGCGGAAACGCTTCGCGCAACTCGCGCAGACGGCGGTCGAAAGCGCTCACTGAAATGCGGCGACGCTCATCCGCGAAAAATTCCGAGCACAGATACGTGAAATTATAATTCATCACCGCGTCGAACTCATCGCCTTGCAGATAGGGCTGCAACACCGGAATCGTATTGACCACTTCGCCGGTGAGATACGCTTCGGGATTGATGCGCTTCACCAACTCGCGCCATTGCTTCCAAAAGTGGTGATGGATGCACGCGGCCACGTCCAACCGCCAGCCGTCAATGCCGTTGCGCGGATCGCCGTCGTTGTTCGGATCCATCCAGCGCTGCGTAATGGCGAAAATATAATCGCGCGGACCCGCGACGAGGCCGTTCTCATCTTGTCGCAACTCTGGCAATTCTTTGAACGACCACCAGCCTTCGTAATCAAACCCCTTGCCGGTTTTGGGATCATTCCAACTTTTGACTTTGAACCAATCTTTATAGGGCGAAAGTTGCTGTTGCTCTGCCACGTCACGAAACGCCCAATGATTCGTGCCCACGTGATTGAACACGCCGTCGAAAATGATGCACATGTTGCGAGCGTGTACTTCGTCGATCAAACGCAGCGCAAGTTTGTCAGCCGCAGTCCAATGCCAAGTGGAAGGATCGTATCCGACTTCGCTTGCGATGAGTTTGCGGTCGCTATTCGGGTCGGGACCGAAATTCGGATCAATGTGATGATACGTTGCGCCGTCATATTTATGCGAGGAGGGAGATTCAAACACGGGAGTCAAATAGAGCGCATTCACGCCGAGGTCTTGCAAGTAATCCAGCTTGTCGAGAATGCCCTGCAAATCGCCGCCGTAGCGCCGGCGCTGTTGATTAAATTCGAGCGGCCGGCCGTTCGCGCGTTCATAGGCTTGCAGCTTATACCAATCCGAAGTCCATGGATGAATTTGCCACGGCGAAGTCACGTCATTGGGATACGCGCCGTGAAGGTCCGCAAGTGTGGGATCGTTGTTGGGATCGCCGTTGCGAAAGCGCTCGGGGAAAATTTGGTACCAGACGGCTTGCTTGGCCCAGTGAGGGATGGATAGGTTTGGGTCCATTAGCCTACTTCATCTTCTTTTTGATATCCTCAACGCTCAACTCCGGGAAAAAAGCTTGAATCGTTTGAGAGATACTATCTTCGGAATAATCCGGCGTTCCGATGCGTAAGCTAAAGCTCACGTAACGATTGAGCAATTGCTCTCGCCAGGGAGACTTTAACCGCAAAAGCGGTGTTCTCTCTTTCAAGCTTTGAAATCGGGCGGAAAAGATATGAGAGAAATCGACAATGAACCCTTTATCCCGTTCCTTTGTTTCTTTGCCGGGGAGATAGTACAAGGATAATTTTCGCGGGTCGAGGTTTTCCAAAATGCGTTTAAGTTCTTTAACGAGCTTCCACGTCATGTTAACTTCCCTGTTTTTCTTGTCCTCAAGATACACCTTTCCAAAGGCTGATGGGTTTTTGAGAATTTCCTCCCGATATTCCTTCGTACTCTTCAATCTTTCGGGTATGAAAACTTCAGCGAGATAGATTGAAAAAGGGAGGGCAAGAGCGAGCTTCACCCATTCACATTTGTCATGAGCAAGATCACACATCGGCGTAAGCACGACACCTGAACTTGCCCCTCCGCCTGAACCTTCGAGATCAGTAAAAACGTCGCCTGTGAGAATTGGGCCGGCTGGTAAATCATCATGATAAATATCCGGTCCATCGATTTGAGTTTCATAACCCACAGTCATGGCTCTATCCTCTCATGCCAACGCTTTGACAATCTCAAGCGCGCGCTTGATGCGTTCAACCAATTCTTCGATATCAGATGATTTGTCGATGAAATCGAAAGCCCCTTTTTGAAAAGACAGCGCGGCGCGAACTTCCTTCGAAGCATCGTGCCCAAATGCAGTGATAATGATAACCGGAACATCGGACAGATTTTCTTGGCAGTATTTCAGCAGGTCGTAAGCGTTTCCATCCGTCAATTCGTAATCAGCAACGATCAAGCTCACTGCCTGCACGTCCTTGATTTTATCAATAGCCTCGCGCAGACTGCCGGCAGTATAAAAAGTATAGTCGGGGAAATAGTCTGTTTGAAGGGTTGCTTTGGTACGCTGCAGCAGCGTCAAGTCATCTTCTACAAGCAAGATTCTCGTCATCTCAGGGCATCCTCATTCTCGTGTAATGGCAACTCGATTCGAAAGCAGGCGCCGCCGTTCTGCTTTTCATCTAAAGCAATGGTCCCGCCTTCTTCATCTACAAAGGTTTTGACAATGCTCAAACCGATGCCGGTTCCGTTTACATTTTTGCCGCGAGCCATTGGCTTGAACAAGTCCATTCGTTTCTCCGGAGGAATACCAGGGCCGTTGTCTTGTACTGTGATTTGCAGTCGGGTGTTTTTGCGCTCTAAAAAAAGAGTTACGATGCCCCGGCCTTCAGTTGCCTGAGCCGCATTGTCAATCAAGTTCGTCAAAATTGAATAAAATTTTTCTTCCGTAATTCTCAAGCGTAGTTCATCAAGGTTCTCGCCGCGAATATCCAAGATCAGATTCGGAAAACGCTTTTGCGTTCTTTCTTTTAAGCGCCGCATGGCTTCGGCGAGATCTAAAGGAGGCGCGGGAGACAAAGCCGTCTCAGCGCGAACAGCTTGTTGCACGCTTCGGATAATCTTTTGAATTTGTTTTTCCGCGCTGTCGATTTCGTCCAGCAACTCCTTGACGTCATCGCTAGAAGCCTTGCGACGTAACACGCCCACGTCGATATTTATTACCCGAAGTGGGGTTTTGATTTCATGCGCCAAAACCGGGGCGACGCGCGCCAAATAGTGGAGACGCCCGATTTGCTCTTGCTGCTCAACATACCGGCGTTGCTCTTCGGCGACAAATCGAAACAAATCGACTTCATGAAATAAAACTTCATCACCATCCCGATCACGCGGTATATAAGTCAGCACCAACTTGGTTTTCGATTCACCGGTCAACGCATAATGGTTGCAGGCTAAGGCCATCGCGATTGACATTGTCTTGTTGCCTCCCGTGCAATCACAAACAATCGTCTGTTGAGCGTTTTCCGGAAACGAAGCGACGTTTTGAATGGCATTAAAGATCTCGAGCGCGCTTTCCATGTTCGGCACCGTGAGCATCTCGCCGAAAACCAGCTGAGAGGAAAAACAGCTATTGAGGAATCGAGCGGATTGCTCGGTTTGTTCCGTGCTGATCAGCCAACACCGATAGTCGGCGCTTGAAACCTGCTGTTGCGCAATAGCGGCCAGGCTTCTGAAGGTAATAGTCTTGTCATGATCGGCTTTGTGCCAATTTCCATCTAGTTTACTAGGTGAAACGGAGAGAATGATCCGCTTCGCGTCACGAGGCAGAATGGCCATAGGTTCCTCACCCTTCAATAACTATTGTCTACACTTCTTAAGTTCCGTTTTGATCTTTTAGCAGTTTCTTTGTTATCGCCAAAGCTCTTTATCTTCGGCCTCTGCCGTTTCATGGGCTTGTGATTATGGCGGCAGAACGGACTATCTCATTTCCCGCTCAAATAAAAGTCAGGGCGGGAATCGGGCGCTCGTGGGGGCATTACTGCTTTCGCTCGGCCCCTAGTCTCTGAACCTTTCCCTACCCTCGTTTCCCGCGTTCACGACTGGGAAACTCCATTAGGGACTTGGCTGCTGATAACCCATCTCTGGGAGTCCCAGCAATTCACCCGATTCACGGTTGCTGTTTGCACAGCACCGGGCCAATTCAATTTAGCTCACGGAACGAGTATATGTAAGGCAAAATCATTTTAAGATCAAGATGGAATTTTCAACTCAACGGAATCAATTGCGGCGCGCACACCCAAATATGCTCGGTGATTAAAATTCCTGCGAGCACCAATATGCCAGCGACTGGCAGCAATGCCGGCCCACCCAGCCACATGAGCAATAACGGCGCGATATTTCCGAGGAGCAAAGTTCCAAACCAAAAGGGCGCGCGAAAGCGTCCGGAGGTGATGATGCGCACCGTAGCTTTTGCATCTGCGGTGGAATGCGGCGTGAGCAGCTCAACCGCAATAATGATGAGATTAAAAGCAAGGCTCGCATATAAAACATTGCGAAGATAGTAGCTCCATTCCGCGCTTTCGTTCATCAACGGCAGCAGCAACGCAAACGTCGCGGCACCGGCCATGAGCGCATGAACGATCATGTGCAACGGCAGCGTCGGGCTTTGCCAAAAATCGCGGCCCTTGGCTTGCGCGAAGAGAAAAGCCGTATAAACCGCGGTGAGAATCGCGAAGAGTGCGCCACCCCACATTGCAAACGAAAGCACGCCTTGCCATGCAAAAAATTTTGCCGTGCCCCACAGCGTCAACAATCCGCCGTAGACCGCGATGATGTAACCGCCGCGCACGAGCCACGAACGCCACTGCGGCCGTAGCAGCACATATGCAAAGCGCAGTGGTTGATCCAAATCTTTCACCAGCAACACGCCGGTCAGCGTGAGAAAGATCAATCCCAGCGCGGCTCCGAGCCACTGCGCGCCTTCCGAAACTTCGGCGAGGCCCGCAATCAAAGCCAACGCCGGAACAAGAAACGCGCCGCTGGCAATTGCTTTTGTCCAAACATATGCCGACACTTTCCAGCCCCACACCATGCCTTTGTTCGGCGCATCATAAACGCGCCGCGCTTTCTCCGCGATCACGTCCTGCGCTTTTTGTTTCATCTTGTTCGCGTCGCCGCCTCGCGGAATTAACACGCCGTCTTGCTCGCCCGTGCGCGCCCACTCGCCGGCAAGCTGCTGCGCCATCTGCGCCGGATCGCTTTTGCTCATGCGCCCTTCCGCATAATGCGCAAAATGGCCGACGCCCGAGGTTTGCGCGCTCCACATATATTTGTTCGCCGGTTCGGTCGCAATCGGTTTGAGCGCGGCTTCATCGCCTTCGATGTAAAACAATTTTGGCCGCGTGCCTTTTTCCACTTTGCGCGCCGTCACTTGCTCGCGCGCCAACAGTTGCGAGATTTCGGAGAGCGGATTATCCATGTCGCCGGAAATGATCGCGTGCTCGGGGCACACATTCACGCACGCAGGCTCGAGCCCGATATCAACGCGATGCGCGCAGTAGTTGCACTTCGCCGCAGTGTGCGTTTCCGGGTCGATGTAGAGCGCGTCATACGGGCAAGCTTGCGTGCAGGCTTTGCAACCGATGCAGCGGCGATTGTCGAAATCCACGATGCCGTCGCGGCGTTTGTAGAGCGCCGTGACCGGACAGATCTCTACGCACGGCGCGTCGTCGCAATGATTGCAGCGCATCACCGCAAAGAGCCGCCGCGTGTGGGGAAATTCGCCCTTCTCGATATACTTCACCCACGTGCGATTAACGCCGAGGGGAACTTCGTGTTCCGCTTTGCAAGCAACCGTGCAGGCATGACAACCGATGCACTTGCGATTGTCGATGATGAAACCGAAGTTCATGCGAGGCTCCGTCGATGGGATTTCTTGAGAACTTTACACGTTACATGTGATTTCGTGTAACGTGTAAAGTGTAAGGTTTCAAAAAGGCTGGTGCTTTGATGACCGGCTTTTCCGGCTCACGCGTACCGAATCCACTTCAACAACTCCGGCAACGTGGGGCGTTTGCCGTACATCAACACGCCGACGCGATAGATTCTGCCCACCACCCAAATCAAACCGAAAATCGTTGCAGCCGTCAATACGATGCACAAAATGATTTGCCAGGCGGGCGGCGTTGCCACCACGATGCGCGCGAGCATGAGAATCGGGGCGAAGAACGGTATGAGCGAAAGAATCACCGAAGCTTGGCTGTTGGGATTGCCGATGACGTACATGATCAACAGAATCGGCGCGATGATGAACATGCTGATCGGCAGCATCATCTGTTGCGCTTCCTGCTCGGAGTTGACCATCGCGCCGACGCCGGCATAAAGCGTGGCGTAGAGAAAATAGCCGAGCACGAAAAAGAGCACGAAGAAAAATAAAATTCCGAACGAGACGTTAGGCATGCTGAAGCCGCCGGCTTTGGGCGTGAACGCGCTGCCGTAGAACGAGAGCAGCCCGATCACGACCGCCCAAATCAAAAATTGCGTCAAGCCCACGGCGCCCACGCCGAAAATTTTTGCGGCCATCAAATGAAACGGCTTGATCGAAGAAATCACGGACTCGATCACGCGCGAAGTTTTTTCTTCGATCACGCTGCGCTGCACGAGCGCGCCGTAAATGAACATCGCCATGTAAATGAAGAAGCCGAGAAAGTACGCAATGCCGAAAGTCATACCCGCGTTGTTTTTCTCCTCGGTGCCGGAGCCTACGGGAATCGCGTCCAAATGCACTTCGCGCATCAAGCCGCGCACTTTCTCCGGCTCTAATCCGCTGCGTTGGAGCCGTTTGTCCGTCACCGCGCGATTGAGCGCGCTTTCGATGCGGTTATTCTCCTGAAAGTTCGTCACGGTTTTGCTGTGATACTCCGCCGCGCCGTTTTCATAAATCGAAGCCGGGATGATGATGTACCCGTCCAAGCCGCCTTCTTCAACGCTCGCGGATAAAGTTTTTTTGCTCGCCTCGAGATCGTCCGCGTCGTGCGCGATCAAAGCATAAAGCCGCTCGCCCGCCTCGTTTTTGTCGTTCAAAGCGACGAGCAATGAATCCAAAATCTCGCCGGTTTGATCGACCACGGCGATTTGTTTGGGCTTGTCGGATTTGACGAGCATCATCAAAGTCGGCACGACGAACAGCACGCCTAAAAATACCGGGAACAAAATCGTGCCGATGATGAAGCCTTTGGTTTTCACGCGCGAAAAATATTCGCGCCGGAATGCGGTCCACATTTTATGCATAAACGCTCCTCAGTTGGTTAGTTTAAACTTTACACCTTACACTTTACACGTGTAAGGTGTAAAGTGTAAAGTGTAAGGTGTCTGTTGTGTCTCGTCCTAAATTCTCTTTCACTGTTGCCACAAAAATTTCGTGCAACGAAGGCTCGACCACTTCGAAACGCAAGACTTCCACTTTTTGAATCGCGGTGGCGAGCAGCTTTTGCGGGCTGGCGCCGTTACGCAAATGAATCTCAACGTAATTGCCAGAGTCGTTGTAGCGCTCGACCAGGCCGTTATTTTTGAGCTCGACGAGGAAGTCGGGCGGGCCGTTATAGTTGAGCGCGACGTGATTGCGGCCGAAATTGCGCTTCAAGCTGCGAACTTCGCCGTCCAAAACTTTTTGGCCTTTGTTGATCAAACAAATCGCGTCGCACAGCTTCTCCGCGGATTCCATGAGGTGCGTGGAAAACACGATCGCGGTACCGCGCGCTTTTTGTTCGAGAATGACTTCTTTCACCAAATCGGCGTTGAGAGGATCGAGGCCCATGAACGGTTCGTCGAGAATGATGAGATTCGGCTCGTGAATCACGGTGGTGAGAAACTGAATCTTTTGCTGATTGCCCTTCGAAAGCTCTTCCAATTTTTTGTCGCGCACCGCCGTCATCTCGAAACGCTCCATCCACGCGTCGATCTTCGGCCCGTGCTCGCGCCGTCTCATCCCTTTCAGCTCCGCGAAAAATTCCAGGGACTCGCGCACCTTCATTTTGCGATACACGCCGCGCTCTTCCGGCAAATAGCCGACGCGGTCTAGTGTTTCGGTCGAAGTGTTGCGTTGGCCGTTGATGAGAATCTGTCCGCTGTCCGGAAGAATAATCTCCATGATCATGCGGATGGTGGTGGTTTTACCGGCGCCGTTCGGCCCGAGAAAACCATACACCGTGCCCGCTTGCACCGCAACGCTCAACTCCTTCACCGCCTCGAGTTGGCCGAAACTTTTGCCGACGTTTTCAACGCGTAACGTATCCATCCAATTGCCCTCACAGTTTTTTTATGAAATGGCGACTTCCAAGCAGCATGTCATTCTGTAAGAACCTTCCCTCGCGCTTGGCAAAGCCTCGTGCACAAGAATGTATCGCAAGTTCCGGGGAAGTTCCTTCCAGGATGACAAAGAGAAAAGAGCGTCAATCACAACCTCGCCACCTCCACGCGCGCGTCGTTGAAGCATGCGCCGCCGACGTCGCTCAACGTATCGGGCGCGAGCGCGGTGGCGGTTTGGCCGTTCAATGAAGCTCTGCGCCACGCGCCTTTGGGCATGAGCACAACGCCGCTGCGCACTTCGGCATCGACCGTCACGCGGCAATGCACTTCGCCGTATTGATTGAAAACCCTGACCGTCTCTCCGCTTTTAAGTTGGCGCGTTGCAGCATCAACAGGATGGATGAGCAGATAAAGCTCCGGCAGATTGTATTCCGCCATCGTGCTGGTGATGGATTTGTCGGTCGCCGGACTGATGAGCGCGAGCGGATAAGCCGGATTCGCATCCACGCCGTCGAGGTATTCATACGCGTGCGCGCTCAAATTCTGAGGCGCGAAATTGACTTTGCCATCGGGCGTAAACGGAAACGCGGTTTGAAATTGAACCGGCGCGGCGCCGGGGAAATCGAAGAGTGCGATTTTGTTCTCGCGCAATTCCGGCCATGAAATTTCTTTGCCCATGCCAAGCACGGCTTGCGCGGCGCGGGGGAGCAAGTCTTCCGTGCGCAGATTGAAGGCAGCATCGCGCCAACCCATCGCGCGTCCGAGCATGGCAAAGACTTCTTCATTCGGCTTGGCTTCGCCCAATGCGGGAATGACAGGCTCGCTGTATTGCAGCGCATAACTGCCGTAAGCTTTTTTGATTTCTTTTTGCTCGAGGAAAGTGACGGCAGGCAGGAGCACGTCCGCATAGCTTGCGGTGTCCGTCACGACTTGCTCGAACACAATCGTAAACAAATCTTCGCGCTGCAAACCGGCGAGCACGGCATTTTGATTGGGCGTGATCGCAACGGGATTGCAATTGTAGACGAAGAGCATTTTGACGGGAGGGTGGTTTTCTTCCAACAAAACTTTGCCGAGCAGATTCATGTTGATCACGCGCGTGTTCCATGCCTCGGATGCGACCATTACGTCATCATCAAAACGAAACGCGCCGCTATTGCTCAAAGTATAGCCGCCGCCGCGTTTGTCGAATTTGCCGAGTAAAGCGGGCATGGCCAGCACGGCTGCGATCGCCTGCGCGCCGTTACGATTGCGTTCCATGCCCCAACCCACACGTATTAGAGCGGGGTCGGCCTCGGCATACATCGTTGCGAGTTGTTCGATAAGTTCGGCATCAATACGGGCGATGCTCGCCGCATGTTGCAGTGTGAAGGGCCGGGCTTTCTCCAATAAGAAATCCACATGGCTCGTGTGCTGCGCGATGAAATTCCAATCCAGCAAATCGTGCTCGTGCCAGTAACGAATCATGGCCAACGCCACGGCGAGATCGGCGCCGGGATAGACGGGCACGTGCAAATCGATTTCACGTTTGGAGAAATTGCACACGGGATCGACCACGGCGATCTTCGCGCCCGCGGCTTTCGCGCGTTTGAGGTGCGGCACAAGATGAATGTTCGAGGCCTTGGGATTCGCGCCCCAAATAATGATGCTGCGCGCGTACACGTAATCTTCAAACGCCACGCCCGCCATCTTGCCGTACATGCCGCGCGCCGCTTCCGTCGCGGGCACGGCGCAAACCGCGCGCTCCAAACGTGACGCGCCGAGTTTCGCAAAGAAGGCTTTGTCAATTGTATCCTGCGCGAGCAAACCGTTTGAACCGCCGTAGCTATAAGGCAAAATCGCTTCGCCGCCCCATTGCGCGCGAATGGCTTTGGCGTTATCACAAATCAAGTTGAGCGCTTCATTCCACGAGATGCGCTCGAAGCGGCCTTCGCCTTTGGCGCCGAGGCGACGCATGGGATAGAGCAAGCGGTCTTTGCCATAAACGCGCTTCGCATAGTGCGCGACTTTCGAGCAAATGAAATCCTCGGTGAGCGGATTGCGCGACGTGCCTTTGATGCGCGCGACGCGGCCATCGGTGACTTCGACTTCGAGGCTGCAAGAGTCGGGGCAGTCCATGGGGCAAACGGAGGGGAGGGTTTGTGTGGGCATAGAGAAACTCCAAAAGACAAAATCCAAACAGCAAAAGGCAAATCCCAAAAGACAAGCACACTTATTACTCCAAGCGAAATATAGGTTACCCTTTCCCCTCCTCACATGTCATTCTGAAAGAATCTTTTTACGTGCTGGAGATACTGCCCAGTGCTTAAAAGGATTCCTCCTGAATGACAGCGTTAGAGATGCGAAATGTAACCTATTTTGTGCTCGGAGTAGTAGGCGCGACATTGAAATAACCTGTCCATTTCTTTAAACCGCTAATCGCCGCGAATGAACGCCAATATTTTGATTCGCGTTTATTGGCGGCTATTCGCGGTTTAGGTTTGGGAAAATTATTTCAGCGGCATTCCTTCGCCTGGATACTGTGTTTTGTTTTTTTGAATTTGCTCTTTGGAATTTTTTACTGCAACAAGATGCGCATTCGCCGCCGCAAAGTCAAGCGCACGGCGCGAATGATTTTAGCGATTGACAAAACAAAAGAAAGAGGGTATATTTTTGCGCATCAAATTCCGGCTTGAAGCTTCTTCCCGCCTTGCGCCTTTGACGTGCTTCAAGCTCTTCAATCCCTTTCAAGCTGTGTGGTTCTTCACTCCAAATTCGAGGAGGGAGTTATGAACTGGTCCAAAGCTTTGATTTCCGGCGTAGCCGGCGGCGTTGCGCTCGCGGTCTATGAGGCGATTATGTACGGCTTCGTCATGCGCGGGACGTTCGAGTCCCACGCGGGAGTTTTCCGCGCGGATGCGAATCCGGCCTGGTTTTCCGTGGTTGCAATCGCGATCGGGGTGGCCGCCGGGCTTTTATTCGCAAAATCACGTTCGTCGTGGAGCGCCGGACCGAAAGGCGGAATGACCTTTGGGTTGTTCTTGGGCCTCGTCGGCTTTTTTGCGCAATTCTATGCTCCGCTCACGCATCCCGGTTTTCCATATTATCTCGCGTGGTGCTTCGGCGCAATTACGCTCATTGGCTATACCGCATTGGGGGCAGTTTTAGGCGCGCTGAATAAAGGCTGACAGAGTGAAATTTTCGAAAACTCCTGAGCATTACGCAACGGCTCAGGAGTTTTTTTTTGCTTGAAAATATCACTGCTGAAGCGCCCTCCTCAGAAAAATCTTTTCGAAAATTATATCCCCGCTTAAATCCGATTCGCTCTCCGCTTCGTACAGACAATGTGAAGACCACAGCAATTGCTGGCAATCACATTAATTCATTTTTAATCAATCTAAAAGGAGAGCTGTTATGCGGAAACTGCTTCTAGTCGGAACGATGGCGCTGGCCACTTTCGCGCTGTTGTTATCGACGCAATCACCGGAGTTGGACGCCTCCAGCCACCGTGAAGCGCCATTGATCAGCAATGATCCGCTGGCCGACAACACGGATCTGTACGCGTTTCGTTCGCCGGATCGACCCAATTGGGTCACGATCGTGGCGGGTTACGTTCCTTTGGAATTGCCGGAAGGCGGCCCGAACTATGGCACCTTCGGAGAAAACATCCGGTACGAAATTCACATTAAAAACAAACCCTCGGTTGGCCCCTTGGGTTCGGCGAAGGATGACATCACCTATCGCTTCACCTTCTCGCAGAGGAACGAAGACGAAAACACGTTCTTCAACATTCGTCTCGGCCAAAATTTGAAGACGACCTACACTTGCGAGAAGAGCACGGATGGCGGCAGCACGTGGACCACGATCGTGTCCAACGGCATTGTTCCGCCGAACAACATCGGCCCGCGTTCAACGACGTTTGCGGGCGGAACGGGCGGCAATTACGAACTGCTCGTGACGCCAGCGATTACCACGGCGAGCACCGGCGAAGTGGTCTTCTGCGGCCCGCGTGACGATCCGTTCTTCGTCGATCTCGGCGGCATTTTCGATCTGGGCGAAACGCGCAGCGCGTATGGCGCTGATCCCAACAACCCGAACAATGCGCGCGATGCGGTGGCGGGTTTCAATTGTCACGTGATTGCGCTGCAAATCCCGATTACCACGTTGCAAAAAGACGGCTTGAATCCGAGCCAAGCTGCAAACATTCTTGACGGGAATTTCGTGATCGGCGTGTGGACTTCTGCGAGCCGTCAGCAAGTGACCACGCTTTCGCCGGTCGGCGCGAAACCGACGTACAGCGGTCCGTGGGTGCAAGTCTCTCGTCTCGGCATGCCGCTCACCAACGAAGCTGTGGTTCCGATCAAAGACAAAGATTATTGGAACGCGGTCACGCCGTACAGCACGGATGAGCAATACTTCGTGCAATATTTGGCGAATCTCGAGCTTTCGCTTTACATGCAAAACGGCGGGAATCCTGCGAACCCGACGGCGGGCTTGGGTGATCTTATCCCGGCGCTTTCGGATTTGCGCGTGCAGAGCATGTCGTATCCAGCGCTCGTGATTCCGGGTTATCCGACTCCGGGTTTGGATTTCCGCTTCGGCAAAGACGGCGCTTTCGCAGTCACGAAAGTCGTTTCCGATTTTACCGGAACGGCGTTCGCCGTGCCGACACGCCCAGCGCAAACCGGTTTGCCCACGGCCTTGGTCGGCGCCGGTGAGCCGCGCCGCGTTGATATTTTCCCGATCTTCTACTTCGGCGTGCCCAACGCGATTCCGTATCAACTGCTCACCAAGAAAACCGGACCGTTGGATTCCGGCAAGCCGTTTATCCACAACTTTCTGCCCCTCACGCAAACCGCGGACGGCGGTTTGTGGGGCGGCGACATGTTGCGCTTGAACATGGCCACGCCGACCACGGATCGCAGCTCCTCCGAGTTCAGACAAAACGCTTGTCAAGGCCTCGTGCGTGCGGCTGCCATCGGCTTGACCGCAGCGCCGTTCAATACCAGAAAGGATCTCGAATTTATTCCGCACATGGACGGCTTTCCCAACGGTCGCCGTCTTGAAGACGATGTGACCACAATCGAATTGCAAGCCGTCGGCGGGCTAGTGATGGCGGTGCTCGGTCTGACGTTCGACGACGCCGTGGCCGCGGATTATTCCGACGCGGTCTCGCCGAAGCTGGTCGCCGAGTTGACGTACAGCGCCGGCCCAAATCAAAACGATCTGCCGTTGTTGCCGCAGTTTCCGTATCTCGCCTCGCCGCATCGTGGCTATGATTACGTGAAGCAACTCACCGCCAACAATGTGAAGACCAGCGTGTTGGGAGGCGGTCTCGGCATCGCAGCGCCGCGCAGTTTCATTCTCGAGCAAAATTATCCCAATCCATTCAATCCCGCTACGGAGATCAAGTACGCGGTGACGCAAAACGCGGCGGTGAAATTGCGCGTCTTCAATTCTCTCGGCCAGGAAGTCGCGTTGTTGGTGGATAAAAAGCTCGCGCCCGGAACCTACACGGCAACATGGGATGCGAAAGATCATTCGACCGGCACGTACTTCTATCGTTTGGAAGTAGACGGCCAAGCAATGCCCGCGAAAAAAGCGGTGTTGGTGAAGTAAGACTCTTTGTTTAAACTTTACACCTTACACATTAAACGGTGTAAGGTGTAAAGTGTAAAGCTAAAATTGAACCGCTTTGCATAGAGGCATACGTCATGAGCAAAAATCAAAAAACGCTTTTGTTGATCGCAGGCTTTGTCGCGGTTTGGTTGGGCGCTTATTTTATGCTGCAAAAACCGAAAGCCGCGCGCCCGCTTCCGGAGTTGAGCAACCGCACCGGCAGCAGCGGCGCTTCCGCGGAATTTCTCAACACCAAACACGCATTTGAATACTATCGCGATGAAATCCGTAAAAAGCCGGAGACCGTGAACAACTACGTTCAGCTTGCGCAACTGTTCTTGCAAGAAGCGCGGATTACCGGCCGGCATCACGAATACCTTCCCAAAGCGCAAACTTTGTTGGAAGAAGCGCTCGCGCGCGACTCCAAAGATTTCGAAGCCCTCATCACCAAAGCCTCCGTGCTCATGACGCTGCACAAGTTTGAAGAGGCGAAAGCGTTAGCCGAACAAGCAATAGCAATGGGTCCATATAACGCGATCAGTCATGGCGTTTTATCCGACGCGCTTTTGGAGCTGGGTGATTACGAGCAAGCCGTGAAAATCTGCGACAAGATGTTGAGCCTGCGCCCGGATTTACGTTCTTACTCGCGCGCGTCCTACTTGCGCGAAGTGCATGGCGATCTCGCAGGCGCGCAACAAGTGATGAAGTCCGCCTGCGACGCCGGAGTCAGCGGCCATGAAAATCGCGCGTGGACGCTCTATCAACTCGGCAAATTGTATTTCAACGAAGGCAAGCTCGACACCGCAGCCTATATCTTCAACGGTATCCTCACCGAGCGGCCGGACTATGCCTATGCGCACAGCGGATTGGCGCAAATCCATCTCGCCCGGAAAAATTATGCGGAAGCACTCGCGACGTTGAAACGGATTTACGGCGAAACGCCCGATCATGCTTTTCTCGAACAACTCGTGGAGGCTTGCCATTTGGCGGGAGAAACTGCGGAAGCGGAGAAGATGACGAGGCTCGCGCTGGAAGCGTATGCGCAACACGAGCAAGACGGGTGGGACGTGGATTTGGAGTATGCGCGTTTTTGCGCGATGTATGATCTCAATCTGCCGGAAGCTTTGCAACGCGCGCAGCGCGAGTACGAGCGCCGGCCGGACAACATCGACGTGCTCGAAGTTTATGCGGCCGCTCTTTATAAAAACGGCCAACCTGAAAAAGCCGAACCGTTCATCAAACAAGCGATGCGCTTGCAAACACAGCGGCCATCATTGTACTTTCATGCGGGCATGATTGCTTATCAACTCGGCGAGCATGATCAAGCGCAAGCGCACTTGCAGCAAGCCTTGTCAATGGGCCCGAGCTTTTCCGCCCGCGACGCTCAACTCGCGCGTGCTACGCTCGTCGGCCTGCGACACACCGCGCAAGCGAGTTGAGCAATTCGACGGCGCAAACGCAAGCTGGACGAGCCGGAACCAAAAGGGCAAGACGATTACTGGCAAAACTATTCTGTAATCGTTTTGCTCAAAATAGTTTTGCCTAGGTTTTTTGCTTTAAAAGTAAAGACTGCGCTTGCAATGAAATAGAGTTGTACTTCACTTTTAGCCTGATGAGAAATCATCGGGCTTTTTTATTTTCTGTAAATCTGTTCTCGTCATGATCAGATTTACAGCCAATTCGCAACCCAACCAATTATTTTGCCCATCACCTCTCAACCCGGATGAGCCGGAACCAATAAGACAAAACGATTTCCGGCAAAACTATTCTTTTAATCGTTTTGCCAGAAATCGTTTTGCTTTTTGTGTTTGCTTTAACTTCTCTTTCCTCCCAAATTCCGCCTTGTGCAAAACTCCATGCGTACTTATATTCGCGCATGAAAGTGAAGAACAACGGCAAATCAAAATCGAATCCTTGGGAAGGAATCATTGGAATGTTTGAAGGCGATCCGATTTTTGATGAAGTGGACCGTGAGATTAAAAAGACCCGCAGGCTTTCCCGAGCTAAACGCCCAACGCGACGAGCCGCTACCCAAAAGCTTTCTGTAAGCGGATTAAACGAACGAAGCGGATAAAGAAAAAACCTCTCCCACTGAAATGAACTCCCACAGAAATGATTTTTGAAGTCTCAATGCTGTGGGCAAATCTTTCTGCTTTTTTTGCACTGATTTGACCTAAATAAATCTTAGGAAGGCAATCATGAAAAGAACCCGCATCGCAATCTTGCTCAACCTCTTTTTGCTCGGCATTCTTCACACACAACCTGCTCCTCAAAACCATCCCGACACTTCACAACCAGGTTGGATCGAGCTTTTCAAACCGGATTTATCAAATGCCATTTATCCCAAAGGCGTTTGGACGAATGAAAACGGCGTGCTGACTGCGAGCGAGGATCAAGCGCTTTGGAGTCAAAAGCAATTTGGCGATTTCATTCTCGATCTCGAATTCAAAACCGCGCCGGGAAGCAATAGCGGCGTGATCGTGCATGCGAGCGACATCGAAGATTGGATTCCCAATTCCGTCGAAATTCAAATTGCCGACGATCATCATGAGAAATGGGCCAAAGCGCCGGCGACTTGGCAATGCGGCGCGATCTTCGGGCATTTGGCCGCGCGCGAGCGTAAAGTCAACAAGCCCGGCGAATGGAATCGTTATACGATCACGTGTATTGGCAAAAAAATTCAAGTGGCGTTGAACGGTGCGCTCGTCGCTGAAATGGATATGAGCCTTTGGACTTCCGCCAAGCTCAATCCGGACAGTTCCGAGATTCCGTCGTGGTTGAGCAAGCCGCTTGCAGCGTTGCCTTTGCGCGGGCATATCGGATTTCAAGGCAAACACGCCGAGGCCTCGATTTGGTTCAGGAACATCAAGATCAAAGAACTGTGAACGCAAACCAACGGCGCTCATCATGAATAAACCCTATCCTCCCGTCTACTACTCCGACTATCTCCAGCTCGAACGCCTGCTCAACAGCCAAGCTCCCAAGAGCGCGGAATATGGCAAGCCGGCGCACGACGAGACGCTGTTCATCATCGTGCATCAAGTTTATGAGTTGTGGTTCAAGCAAATCATTCACGAACTCGGCTCCGTCGTGCATCTGTTCGCGCATGATTACGTCGATGAAAAAAATATTGGCGTGGCGGTCGCGCGTCTCGTGCGTATCACTGAAATTCAAAAACTGCTCATTGATCAACTGCACGTACTCGAAACCATGACACCGCTCGACTTCCTCGAGTTTCGCGATTATCTTTTGCCCGCCTCCGGTTTTCAAAGCATTCAGTTTCGGTTGATTGAAAATCTTTTAGGCATGCAGCCCGAGCAGCGGTTGCTCTATAACAAAGAGGCGTATTACGCGCACGTTTCGCCGGAGCATCAAACGGTTTTGCGCGATTCAGAGCAAGAGGTTTCATTGTTTCGGCTAGTGCAACGCTGGCTGGAGCGCACCCCGTTTTTGGATTTCGAGGGTTTTCAGTTTTGGCCGACGTATCGCGCGACCGTCGAGCGCATGCTGCAAAACGATCGCGAAGTCATTTTGAACAATCCGCTTTCCACCGAAGAAGAGAAGCGCAAACAGTTACAGGAAGTGGATAAAAACGAAGAAAGCTTTGCGGCGCTGTTTGATGAGAGCAAGCATCGTGATTTGATTGCCAAAGGCCGCCGGCATTTGTCCTATCAAGCCACACAAGCCGCGCTTTTGATTCATCTCTATCGCGACGAACCGATTTTGCACCAACCGTTTCGTTTGCTCACCGTGCTCGTGGATATGGATGAGCTTTTTACTTCGTGGCGGTATCGCCATTCGTTGATGGCGCATCGCATGATCGGCAACAAACTCGGCACCGGCGGCTCAACCGGCTATCATTATTTGCGCGCGACGGTGGAGAAATACAAAATTTTCGCCGATCTGTTCGACCTTTCCACGTTTCTCATCCCGCGTTCGGAATTGCCGGCGTTGCCGGATGAGATCAAAAAGAATTTGGGGTTTTATTATTCGGTTGCACACGCAAGCGGCTAAACGACCAAGGCTTGATTTGCAACCCCACCCCTCAAATGTCATTCTGGAAGAATCTTTTTCAGTGTTCAGCACAATCTCTAGGCGGGCTGTTCTTTCCAGTGCTTAAAAAGATTCCTACTGAATGACACGAAGAAAGAGAGTAAGTCGTTGCTGACTCACGTAAAAAACTATTTTGCCGGCAAACTCGTCGCACCTCTCTCGAAGCAATATATCGACAACTTCAACCCCGCAACGGGCGAAGCTTATTCGCATACGCCGGATTCCGATGAGCGCGACGTCGCGTTAGCAGTCGAAGCCGCGGAGCGCGCATTTCCAAACTGGTCGAACACGCCCGCAGAGCAGCGCGCGCGCATATTGATGCGCATTGCCGATTTGATCGAACAGAATCTCGAACGCCTGGCGCAAGCAGAGTCTATCGACACGGGCAAACCGCTCGCGCTCGCGCGTAGCGTGGATATTCCAAGAGCCGCGAGCAATTTTCGTTTCTTCGCTTCGGCGATTATGCACTACGCGAGCGAGGCGCACCCGATGGAGAACGCGGCAATCAACTACACGCTGCGCCAGCCGCTCGGCGTCGTCGCCGGCATCTCGCCGTGGAATTTGCCGCTGTATTTGTGTACGTGGAAAATCGCGCCCGCTCTCGCTGCCGGTAATTGTGTGATCGGCAAGCCTTCCGAAATCACGCCGATGACGGCGTACTTGCTCGCCGAATTTTGCATCGAAGCGGGATTGCCTGCCGGCGTGTTGAATATTGTTCATGGCTATGGCCACAAAGTCGGCAACGCGATTTCTGCGCATCCGAAAATCAGCGCAATCTCTTTCACGGGCAGCACGCGCACGGGCGCGGAGATCGCGCGCCTCGCTGCGCCCATGTTCAAAAAGCTTTCGCTGGAGATGGGTGGAAAGAATCCCAATATCATCTTCGCGGATTGCAAATACGAGGAGATGCTGCAAACCACGCTGCGCTCTTCTTTTTCCAACCAGGGCCAAATTTGTTTGTGCGGCTCGCGCATTTTCGTCGAGCACGCGCTTTATGAAAAATTCAAAACGGATTTTGCGACCGCGACGCAAGCGTTGCGCGTTGGCGATCCTATGAGCGAGAACACGCAACTCGGCGCAGTCGTTTCGGAAGCTCATCTCCAAAAAATTCTTTCTTACATTAGCCTTGCGCAAGAAGAAGGCGGGAAGATTTTGTGCGGAGGGAAGAGAGTGACTTTGACGGGGCGTTGCCGCAATGGTTGGTTCATGGAGCCGACGATCATCGAAAACCTCTCGCCGCATTGCCGCACCAATCAAGAAGAGATATTCGGGCCGGTGGTGACGATCATGCCGTTTGAAAATGAAGAAGAAGTTTTGCGCTATGCGAACGGCACGAGCTACGGCTTGGCCGCGATGATTTGGACCGAGAACTTGACGCGCGCGCATCAACTCGCGCATCGCATCCAATCCGGCATCGTGTGGGTCAATTGCTGGATGCTGCGCGATCTGCGCACGCCGTTCGGCGGCATGAAAAATTCCGGCGTGGGCCGCGAAGGCGGCTGGGAAGCGTTGCGCTTTTTCACCGAGCCGAAGAATGTTTGTGTGAAATTGTGAAGAGCCGGTGTCTTTCAGGAGTGATAACCGGAACACAATTCCCATTCACACAAAAGCAGGAGGAGCATATGAGCGCATTGCAGCTCGAAGCAATGTCAGGCCGCAACGTTCTCACGGCGTTTGAAGGCGAGCTTGCGCCGGTGCAGGTGTCGTGGCTCTATCGCCTCGGATTATTCATCGTCACCCTTGCCATGATTTTGCTGCCGCTGATTTATGTCGCACTCATCATGGGCGCAGGGTATGGGGTTTATTATCACGCCGTCAATCATGGTGCCATCTTAGTCGGGGGCTCGTTTGTTTGGCGTCTGCTGGCATATTTGACGCCGATCGTCGTCGGAGGCATTTTGATTTTGTTCATGATCAAACCGCTTTTCGTCGCCGTGCAGCAGCCCACGCCGCTGGTGGCTTTGGCGCGCGAGCAGCAGCCGGTGTTGTTCGATTTTATCGCGAAGATTTGCGCGATCGTGCGCGCGCCGATGCCGAGCACGATCAACGTCAATTGCGAAGTGAATGCCTATGCCGGATTCAATCGCGGCTTGGCCGGCTTTTGGTCGAATGATCTGAATCTTACGATCGGCTTGCCGCTGGTGTATGGCATGCGCGCGGATCAATTGGCCGGCATTTTCGCGCACGAGTTCGGCCATTTCGCACAAGGCACGGGCATGCGCGCGACTTATCTCATTCGCAATCTCAATCTCTGGTTCGCGCGCGTGGTTTACGAGCGCGATGCCTGGGATCAAAAGCTGGTGCAAGCTTCGCAAGAATCCGATTTGCGCCTCGGTATCATGCTCCATCTCGCGCGCCTTTTTGTTTGGATCACGCGCAAAATTTTGTGGGCGCTCATGATGCTGGGCCATCTCGTCAGCTCATTCATGCTGCGGCAAATGGAATACGACGCCGATCGTTACGAAGCGCGTCTCGCCGGAAGCGATACTTTTGCAAGCACCGTTCGGCAGTTGCGGCGCTTGAACGCGGCACAATACGGCGCCTTTGCTTATTTGAATGAACTGTGGAAAGACGGCCGCTTGGCCAACGATCTACCCGCGTTCATCGCGACCAAGCTCGAAAAGCTGCCGGCCAATTTCAACAAACAGGACGAAGAGCATCTCGTCAAAACCAAGACCGGCTTTTTTGATACGCATCCTTGCGACCAGGATCGCATCGAGAATACCCGGCGCGAACAAACGCGCGGCATCTTTCAGCTCGAGGCGCCGGCAACCGCGCTCTTTCAAAACCTCGAAGCCGTTTCCAGGCAGGCTTCGCAAGCGCACTACAAGCTCATGCTCGGAGAAGCGTTTTCCGAAAACAACCTGACCTCGAACCTCGATTTTTTACAGCGGCAGCAGAAGCTCGATACGGAGCAAGAGATCGCGTCGCGCTATTTTCAAAACCTGCTCTTTTTATCTCGGCCGCTCATCGTTGCGCAACAAGATATTTCAGCCCCGGCAAACGTGAACGCTTTGAGACAAAGCCTGCAAGCGGCGCGAGCGCGTGTGCTGGAGCAATCGGCCCAAACTCTCCACGCGCTGCAATCCTACGAAGCCGATAAAACAAAAAAGCTGCAAGAGCTCGAGGAATCTTTTCTGGAGGCTCTGAATATCAGAGCCGCGAACGGCCCAAGGGTCATCACGCAGACGCAGAGCTTGACGAATCCCATGGCGCTCGATCGCGCTACAGAGATCTTGCATAAGCTCGAAAGTGAAATGCGCACGCGTCTCGCAGCCGCGTTGGGACTTCTATACCACCCGGAGTTTTTCAGCCGGATTCCTGAGATAGAAGCGAAGCGCCAGGAGTTGGCGGCATTGCTGCCGGCGCTGGAAAAATTCGATGCCGTCGTGGAAGACTGGCGCCTGTTCCACCATGAGTTCATCAGAATGGAGGTCGTGCTCAACCATGCGGCGCGTGTCGAGAAGGATCCCGACAATTATCACATCGTCAACCGCACGATCACTTCGGCTTACACGCTTCAAAGCAAAATCCTCGAACAATTATCGCAAACCGGTTATCCCTTCGAGCACACGAAAGGGCGGTTGACTCTGGCGCAATATGCCTTGACCGCGCCCGTTAGCGGCCCGGAATTTCACACGGTCTTCGCAGCTTACTCCGAGCTTTCCGAAAAGCTTTTTTCTTTCTACTTTCGCGCCATGGGAAGATTGGCGGTCATGGCCGAGCAGGCCGAAGCCGAGTTAGGCTTGGAGCCGCTGCCAAAACCTGCGCCGCTCGAGGAAAATGTTCCAGCCTAGTCGTGGCTTCGTTTTATTCACTTGTCGGTTTGAGATGAAGCTTCGTTGGACGGTTACGTCTCGTCTACCCGAGTGCATCCATGAACGATATTCCCGACATCATCACTTCCACTCAAGCGCCGGAGCCAGTCGGCGCGTATCCGCACGCGCGACGCGTGGGCAATTTGCTCTTTCTTTCCGGCGTCGGCCCACGCGAGTGCGGCAGCAAGATAATTCCCGGCGTGGAATTGGATGAGCAGGGCAATGTTGCCTCATACGACATTGCGGCGCAATCTCACTCCGTGTTTCGCAATGTGCGATATATTTTAGAAGAGGCCGGCTCGAGTTGGAATCAACTCGTAGACGTGACCGTGTTCCTCACCAACATGAAAGATGATTTTCCCGTCTATAATCGCCTCTACGCGGAGTATTTCAAAGACAACCAGCCGTGCCGCACGACCGTTGAAGTCAATTGCTTGCCAACGCCGATTGCGATTGAGTTGAAGTGCATTGCGACGATTGACTAAGTTATACTCGTCAAAGGTTGCTTTGCAATACCACCTTGGCGTTGTCATTCTGTAAGAAACTTCCCTAGTGTTCGATACGCAACCGGTTTTGAGTGATGTGCCGAGCGCGAGGGAAGGTTCTTACAGAATGACATTTTAGAGAAGGGCATTACAAATCAAATCTGAAGCAGTATAAATCCAGCAGGAGAGCAAACATGGAAACGCGCGATACGCAGAACCCGTTGCAGCCCTTCAGCCTTATGGGCTGGGTCGAAAACAACAAGCATCGCCTGATTCCGCCGGTGGCCAATGAGACCATCTTCAAAGGCAACGACACGTTCATCGTGATGGTCTCCGGCGGCCCCAATTCGCGGAAGGATTATCACTACAACGAAAGCGAAGAATTGTTCTTGCAGCTCAAAGGCGACATCAAAATCAAACTCTATCAAGATGGGAAGCACTGGGAAGTGGCGGTGCGCGAAGGCGAGATGTTTTTGATTCCGCCCAAAGTGTCGCACTCGCCGCAACGTTTTGTGAACACTTTTGGCTTGATCATCGAGAAGCATCGCGTGAAGGGTGAGACCGACGGCTTCTTGTATTTCTGCGAGAGCTGCGGCCATCTTCTTTATGAAGAATATTTTTTCCTCGAGGATATCGTCAAGCAATTCCCGATGGTCATGCGCAACTTCTACTCTTCGCTCGAGCGCCGCACGTGCACGAAGTGCGGGCATGTGATGGAACTGCCGGCGAATTGGGAGCAGAGCATCGCCGAACGCAGCAAAGAAAACGAATATGCCGCCGATCCGTTCGCGGCAGTGCATGGCAAGTCGTGGTGAGATGATGAAGCTAAAAAACACAAAGCGCGAAAACGATCTAATGATGCAACCCGAATTGCGAGGAATGATATGGCCCCAAGAACACAACGCGCCGTGAAGCGCGCTTCCAAGTTCGAAGTGTTGGTCAAGCGTGCGCAAAAACTTTCGGGACTGGAAAAGAAGGAAGACGTGCTCAATCAAGCTTTGCTGATTTACGTTGAACACCTTGAGAAGCAGACAAGCAATGGGCAGCCTTCCTTCTATGAACTGACGAAGCATTTAGCCGGGAGCGTTAAGGGGCCATCCGATCTCGCGCGCAACAAAAAGTATATGGAAGGGTTCGGTCAATGAGACTCATCTCAAAAGGCAAAAGCCCCTTTAATCCCGGCCAGCCGGTGCCGCTGGATTTATTTGTGGGCCGCCAAACGCAGATTGATCATATACTGATTCGCGGTGTTGGACAAGTGGAGGCGGGAAAACCGGTGGCGATGTATATTCAGGGCGAGTATGGCATCGGCAAAAGCTCGATCGCAGGTTTTGTCCAAGCGCTTGCAGAGAAGCAGAATCATTTGCACGGCATCTACGCGCCTTTGGGCGCAGCAGAAACCTTAGATGACGTTGGCGCCGCGATCTTGGAAGCAACACTCCGTTCGGGCGCATTCAATCCTTCACGTGAGGAGAAGATTCGGCAATGGCTCGCTAGGTACATCGGCGAGCAATCGCTGTTTGGCCTTACGATTCGAGCGGATGCGCTTAAAAAAGAAGCGCCAACAGTGGCTTCCGGGCTGCTTCCTTTTTTGCAGGAAGTGATGAATCGCCTGCAAGACCCTGGCGTCAAAGGCATCTTTCTCGTATTGGATGAGATCAACGGTATCACTGCGAATCCCAAGTTCGCGCACTTTCTCAAAGCCTTGGTTGATACGAACGCTTTGTCGCGTACGCCGTTGCCCTTATTGCTCATGTTGTGCGGCGTCGAAGAAAGGCGTCGTGAGATGATACGTCATCATCAGCCGGTGGAGCGCATTTTCGATATCATTGAGATTGAGCCGATGTCGTTTGAAGAAATGGAGGCTTTCTTCACCAAAGCGTTTACCAGCGCGCGCATGCGTGTCGCGCCGGATGCCATGCGCGCCATGACTGCATATTCCGCTGGTTTCCCCAAGATCATGCACCTGATCGGTGACGCCGCATTTTGGCTTGATCAAGATGGGGTCATTTCCGAAAATGATGTCGGGCCGGCCATCATTATGGCGGCAGAGGAAGTGGGCAAAAAATTTGTCGATCAACAAGTCTACAAAGCTCTGCGTAGCGCGGACTATCATTCCATCTTCGCCAAAATCGCGCAAATGGAGCCGGCGGCGATGAGCTTCAAACGTGCGGAAGTGGTTTCCGGGTTGACCGAAACGGAGAAAAGGAAATTCGACAATTTTCTGCAAAAGATGAAAAGCTTGAAAGTTATTCGCGCCGGCGACGTTCAAGGCGAGTATGTCTTCAATATGCGCATGGTTCGCCTTTATATTTGGCTGCAAAGCATGCAACCAAAGCAGCTCAAGAAGTAATGCCTCCTTGCCGGAGTCTCTCACATGACCAAAATTCTTTTTTCTTTCGTAACTACACTCCTCGCCATGACAACTTTCGCGCAGACACCTTACAAGCTTCCGCCCAAAGAAGTCGTCGACATTCTCGACGCGCCGCCGACGCCATTCACCATCGTCAGCCCGGCCGGCGAAGCGTTGCTCTTCGTGGAATATCGCCCGCATCCTTCTATTGCGCTGTTGGCGCGGCCGATTCTCAAGCTCGCAGGGTTGCGCGTTGATCCGCAGCTCAATGCGCGACAGCGACTCTCGGAATACACCGGCTTGTCCATCAAATGGCTGCAGCCCAATCGCACGGTGAGTATCTCATTGCCGCCGGGCGCACGCATCGGAATTCCGAGTTGGTCTTATGACGGCACGAAGCTCGCATTCACGCGCGATTTGGAAGACGGCGTCGAGCTTTGGGTGGCCGATGCAAAAACCGGCCAGGCGCAAGCGCTTGCCAACCTTCATGTGAACGATGTGCTGTCTTCGGCATTCGTTTGGATGAAAGACAACACGCATTTGTTGGCGCAGCTCATTCCTGAAAATCGTGGCGCTGCGCCGCAGGCTCCGCCTGTGCCTTATGGCCCGATCGTCGAAGAGACCGCGGGAAAATTTTCCAAAGTGATGACCTTTCAAGATTTGCTGCGCAATCCACATGACGAAACGTTGTTCGACTATCATGCGACTTCGCAGCTCGCGGTCGTGAACGTGAGCACGAATGAAGTGCGCAAGATCGGCGGCCCGGGCTTGGTCATGGGCGCATCGTTTTCCCCGGATGAAAAATACGCGCTCGTTTCCAGGCTGAAGAAACCGTTCTCATATCGTGTGCCGTATTTTTATTTCACGCGCACGGTGGAAGTGTGGGATCGCGAGGGCAAGCTGATCACGACGATTGCCGATCTGCCGATCTCGGATGAAATTCCCACGCAAGGCGTTCCCATCGGACCGCGCAGCGCGCAATGGCAGGCTTTGCAGCCCTCGACAATTTTGTGGGTGGAAGCTTTGGACGGAGGCGATCCGCTCAAGAAGGTCGAGCATCGTGATAAGCTGATGCGGCTCTATGCGCCCTTCGCGGATGCGGCGCAGGAAGTCTTGAAGCTGCGGCATCGCTATTCCGGAATCAATTCGACGGCGCGAACGCATGAGGTGCTCTTGTCAGAGTATGATCGCGACCGGCGCTGGCGCGCGACGGCTTTCGTCAATCTCTCCAAACCGGAAAAAACGCGCAAAGTGATTTTCGATCTCAGCGTCAATGATGACTACAACGATCCCGGTCGTCCGGTTTATGAGACGCGCCCGGATGGGGTGAGCGTGTTGCGGCAGGAAGGCGATTGGATTTTCTTCAACGCGCGTGGCGCTTCTCCCGAGGGCGAGCGTCCCGCGCTGGATCGCTTCAATCTTAAAACTTTGAAGAAGGAACGGCTCTTTCATTCGAGCGGCGCTGCTTACGAGCAGTTCATCGCATTTGCCGGCAAGGACAACAACACCGTCATCACGCGCTATGAATCTAAAACCGAGCCGCCGAACTTTTTTCTGGTCGATCTCAAAAAGCAAGAGCGCACGACGTTGACGTCTTTCAAAGACCCGGCGCCGCAGCTCACCGGCTTGAAGAAAGAGTTGGTCAAATATCAACGCAGCGACAGTGTGCAGCTTTCCGGCGCTTTGTATTTGCCGCCCGATTATCAAGCGGGCGAGAAGCTGACGCTCATCATTTGGGCATATCCGCTCGAATACTCCGATCCTGCAACCGCCGGGCAAGTGCGCGGCTCGCCGAATACGTTCACGTTTTTGCGCGGCACTTCGATGCTCTTCTTCCTCACGCAAGGCTACGCCGTGTTGATGGATGCCACGATGCCGGTCGTTGGCGACCCCGAAACCATGAACGATACTTTCGTCGAGCAGATCGTGGGCTCCGGGCAAGCGGCCATCGACAAGCTCGATGAGATGGGCGTGATCGATCGCAATCGCGTTTGCATTTCCGGGCATAGCTATGGCGCGTTTATGACCGCGAATTTGCTGGCGCATTCGGATTTGTTCGCAGCCGGGATTGCGCGCAGCGGCGCGTACAACCGCTCGCTCACGCCTTTCGGCTTTCAAAGCGAGCGCCGCTCGTTTTGGGAAGCCTCGGACGTTTACATGAAAGTCTCGCCGTTCACACACGCACACAAGATTAACGAGCCGATTCTAATCATTCACGGCGAGGCGGATAACAACCCGGGCACGCACACGATGCAATCCGAGCGGCTGTATCAAGCGCTCAAGGGCAACGGCGCCACCGCGCGCTTAGTGCTCTTGCCGCACGAAAGCCACGGCTATATCGCGCGCGAATCCGTGCTGCACACGCTCGCGGAGATGTTCGAATGGGCGGAGAAGTATGTGAAGAATCGCAAGGCGGAGTTGGGGATGAAGTGAGGTGTTGCACCGCGAAAACAGTAATCTAAAAATCAGGAGAGCAGAATCATGCAAGCAGTAGCCGACAAAAGATTGACTCCCGAAGAATACTTGGCGCGCGAGCGCCAAGCCGAGTTCAAAAGCGAGTATTTCAATGGTGAAGCGTTCGCTATGGCCGGCGCTAGCCAGAAACACAATTTGATCGTGGGAAACTTGGTTCGTGAACTTGGAAGTCAACTCAAGAAAAGCCGTTGCGAGGTTTATCCCAGCGATATGCGCGTGCGGGTGAAACGAACCGGGTTATATACTTACCCCGATGTCACCGTCGTATGCGGTAAACCCGAGTTCGATGATGAGTACGAGGACATTTTGCTGAACCCGACTTTGCTCGTCGAAGTGCTCTCGCCTTCCACGGAGCCTTATGATCGCGGCAAAAAGTTCGAGCATTATCGCCGCATTACTTTTCTGCGAGAGTACCTTTTGGTCGCGCAGGATCGTTGCCGAGTCGAACGTTTCGTCAAGCAGCCGGACGGGAGTTGGTTGTTCTTTGAAATCGACGATATGGCCGCAAGCATCGAGCTTGCGTCGGTCGAGGCGGTATTGTTCGTGGCGGAGATTTACGATAAGGTTGAGCTTGAGGCAGATGAATCTTTGTAAAAGAGAAACCTCGAAAAATTCCAACGGATAGATTAAGGCCGATGAATGAAAACATCAGTTGGCCTTAATCCATCCGTTGGTGAAAATCTTTTTGGTTGCAGTCCATAGGCGTTAAGAGGCAACAAGAGCATTAACGCATTTCACGTGATTTAATTTCCCTCCGCTTTACTCCTCCCGCAACCCCATCGCCAAACAAAAATACGCCAGGCAGAAACGCAGGTCCAAATCCATTTGCCGGCCGGGCCATTGCAAGTATTCCACAAAAACATTAAAAACCTCCTGCATGCGCGACTCGCACGAGACCGCGCGGCAGAGAGATAACAGCGCGGCCTTGAAGGTTTCGGCATCAGACATATAAGCGCGCACGATTTCCAAACACGCTTGGCGGCGCGCCGACTCTCTTTGCTTCTCGGCCAGGTCCAATAGAATGCCTTCGCCGATACCCGGATCGAGCAAATAAGCTTTATAGTCGCTGTAAAAATCTTCGCCGGTGCCGCACAAGTCCGCGAGCGAGAGGTGCGCTTCGCCGCGCACCGTGCTCGTGTCGAACTCATGAATGCGCCAGAGAATTTCTTTGAGCGATTCGGTCTTGCCATAAAAACTAAAAGCATTCATGCCATGAATGAGCAGGCGCGGATTGTCCGTGCTGCGAAAAATTTGCAGGATTGCCGGATAGGACTCTTCCTCGCGCAAGCGGCCCAGCGAGAGCATGGCCTTGCTTTGCAAGAACAAGTCTTCGGAAAGCAGCGTTTCGCGCAACAGCGGTATCGCTTCCTGCACGCCATAAATGCCGAGCAAATTCGCGGCAAGATAGGCCGTGGTGAATTCGTGATTCCTCACTTCCTCTATCAAAGCGCGCGTGATCGCGGGCGTGGGCGGAACATTGCGCAGCGCGTGCAGTGCGTCGCCGCGTACGACCAAACGCGGCGAGGCCAGCCCGTCCAACAATTCCTTTTCGCTCAATTGCGAGCCGAGGTCGCCGATACGGTCGAGCGCTTCGGTTTCTTCTTCTTCCGTCAAACGTCCCGCGAGATTGCTCAAATAGAACAGTGCCATGAGATCGCGCGGCGAAAAAAAGATGTTCAGCACATCGCGAAATTTACGGTCGCGCACGGGTGAAATGCGTTGCGTGAGAATGATCGCGCCCAGAGAGAGCAAAGCGAGAATGCCGAAGTACCAGCGAAACGGCGTCAAACCGTTCGGCATCAAGTTTTGCAGTTTGCTGATGATGATGCCTCCGAGAAATGCGCCGAGGAATGCCGCGAGCCCCATGGCGATTTCGGAAAACAGCGAGGCGGCATACTGTTCGCGGGCGCGCACCCAATTGAAGAGGTAAGGCACTTGCGCGCTGGTGAAACCCGGCAACAGTCCAAAGACGAGAAAGTTGATCGCATAGTAAGTCATGCCGTGGCCCGAGGTCACCACCCAAGCGAGCAGGGCTGCGGCCAAACAAATCGTGTAGAGTATCATCATGGGCCGCGCGCCGAGTCGGTCGAGATACATACGATTGAAAAACGAAGCGAGCACGTTGCCCAGGCTGAGAAAGATGACGAGCAGTAAAATGCGATCTTCGGTCCAGCCCACGCCGAGGCGCATGCTCACGACTAAAAACGGAATCGCGGCGGACGCGACCGCGCGCGTGGCCATGCCTGAGAAGAGGAAATTGCGCAACGCCGGCGTTTGCCAAAACAGTATCGCCATCTGCCGCATGGTGACGGTCTTCTGCGTTTTGGGCTCGGCGATTTCCGGAATACGCAGCGCGATGATCCCCGATATCGCGCCGGTGATGACGCCAAATAAGATGAACGCTTGAAAACGCCAGAGCGGCGCTTCGCGGCCGAGCAGAAAACTATACGCGAGCAGAATCAGCATGCTGCCGATGTAAAAAATCGTGAATTGGCTCGCCACGAGGCGGCCGCGATTGTGTGGGGAAGTGATGCGCGCGAGGATAAGCGTGTTCGCATTGTTGCCGATGGCGCGAAAGGAGAAGAACAACAACGCCCCCAACAGCAGCACGGCCAACCCCGTGTTCGTGCCCAGCCTTTGCGTTGCAACGGGCGCGAGCGCCATGAGGCCGGCAAACAAATAGCGCAAGGACCAACTCGTGCCGTATACATAAACCGGCCCGCGTTTTTCCACGATGCGTTTGCCGAGCAAGCCGAAAAACATGGTGAGATGCACGAGCGAGGACAAGAAGCCGATGAACACTGCGCCTGCGCCGAGCTTCAATGCGTACAAAGTCAAAACATGATCGGCGAGACAGGCATACGCGAGCGCATTGAACACTTGCGAGAGGCGCAAAAGGCGCTGACCGCGCTCCTGCTTGCCGGGTGAAAGCGCGGGCAGAGCTTCCGTTTTTGCGGAGGCAGCTTTCGGGGCGGGAGGATTTATTGTCGCAAGTGGAGCGGTCATAATCGAGGTTTCATGCGCGATAAGACAACAAGGATTTGTCGCCAACGGCAGGTCTTGTATTTCTAGTATTGTAGCAGTTCACCGCCCCCTAAAATGTCATCCCGCCGCGGCGGGACCTTCCTTAGCGCTGGGCACATCTCTCAAAATAGGCGGGGCCTCCGGCACTAAGGAAGGTTCTTACAGAATGACAAATCATAGTTTGGAGTGCAGTTCAGCTTCACTTTTCAGACGAATGATCGGCTCCAACAAAGCGACGAGCGCGCGCGCGGCGCCGGTTTTTTGCTCGACGTATGCGCGGCAGCGTTTGCCCCATTCATCACGAGCGGCTTCATTCATCAACAATTGTTGTAACGTGCGCTCGCATTCTTGTTCGTTCACAATCGGCTTGCCGAGGTTTATGCGCGCCATCTCGAGCGCTTCGGCGGAATTATGATGTCGCGGCCCGAACAGAACCGGCACGCCGTGCGCGGCAGCTTCGAGCACGCTATGAACGCCCGGGCCAAAACTTCCACCCACAAAAGCGAT
>Ga0247727_10000974_pt1 | contig 69742 bp, 61 predicted proteins | sample WisWelCaveWW1625_FD_202498 | JGI IMG/M metagenome (GOLD analysis project Ga0247727, IMG submission 202498) | Biofilm microbial communities from Wishing Well Cave, Virginia, United States - WW16-25 | ecosystem: Environmental > Aquatic > Deep subsurface > Groundwater > Cave microbial mat | place... | reverse complement strand
GGGGCGACGGGGGCGACGGGGGCGACGGGGGCGAGAGGGCGAGGGGGCGACGGGGGCGAGAGGGCGACGGGGCGACGGCGGTACCCGTGGACAGGGCTCGCGATTAGGTCGATTCGCTTGGCCAGAAGACCACCCTGCCAGGCGCCGGGCGAATCGGCGATGTGGTCCAGGCAGCCCGGACCTGATCCAAGTATTGGCGCCACGGCCTCTGTCGGAGTTCAACCACGATGATGGAGAAGCCAGGGGAAGCCTTCAGAGCGCCGGTGGCTGACTCGGCGAACAATCGATCTCGGGTCAAGATGCACGTGAACCCCGCGGCAGCTGCGGCGGCAACCAGATCTCCGTTCTGCAGCACTCCCCAGCCCCGGCGAACAGCGCCATCCACGCTCAAGCCGCATTGGCGCAAGAAGGACAGCAAGTGCACGTCCATGTTGGCATCAAGCAGCCACATGGACCGAGCCCGTCAGCTCGGAGGCCACCTTTAACACCTCCGGCAATGCCTCGCGCGGGAAGCAATGATCGAAGCTCTCGTCGATATCGTCCAGGGTCATGCCGTTTGCCAGGCACTCCAGGATCAGGGAGACCGAAAGCCGTGTGCCACGGATCGCCAACCCACCCCCCAATAGCCTGGGGTCTGCGACAATCCACTGGTAGTCTTTGTACGGTCTCGGTTCCCACTGCATGGAAGCTCCTTGCCCATTGTAGCCGGATTCCATCAACTTCCACAGTCGACTGGACGATCACGACACCGACCGCTTCAACTGCCCGCACGCCGCGAAGATATCCCGGCCCCGCGGCTTGCGGATGAAGCACGGAAAGCTCCGGCGCAGGATCTGCTGGAATGCCGCCACCCGCTCTGGATCCGGAGTTTGGAAGTCGACTCCCGGACCAGGGTTAAAGGCAATCAGGTTGACCTTGCACTTCAGGCGCGCCAGCAGCCGGACGACCCGGCGGGCGTCTTCCTCGCTGTCGTTGACTCCGCCCAGCAGCACGTACTCGAAGGAGAGCCGCTCCCAGGGCCGCAGCGGGTAGCTCCGGCAGGCTTCCAGCAGCTCCGCCAGCCGGTACTTGCGGGTAATCGGCATCAGCTGCTCGCGCATTTCCTGGCTGGAGGCGTTCAGTGATACCGCCAGCCTCGGCCTCGGTTCGGCTTGCCCCATCTCCGCCATCCGGGGCGTGATGCCGGAGGTGGAAACCGTGATCCGCCGCGGCGAAAGTCCCAGGCCCTCTGGATCGACCAGCAGGCGCGTCGCCTTGAGCACCGCCTCCAGGTTCAGCAGCGGCTCGCCCATCCCCATCATGACGACATTCAGGCGGACAGGCTGGGACACCGGTCTTGCCAGCAGGCCGTTGCGACGCCCCACCACCAGCACCTGCCCCACGATCTCGCCGGCCGTCAGGTTGCGCTCCAGGCCCAGCAGAGCCGTCAGACAGAACTTGCAATCGACAGGACAACCCACTTGGGTCGAGATGCAGATGGTATAGCGTCCGGATTCCGGCATCAAAACGGATTCGATGGTTCGGCCGTCGCCGAGCCGCAACAGGTAGCGGATGGTTCCGTCGGCGGAATGGAACTCGCGGTCAACCGCCGGCAAACCCACCTCGAAGTCCTGCGCCAGGGCTCCGCGCAGCATCGCCGGCAATCCCCGGATCTCCTCGAGCCTCTCTGCGCGCCCGGCGTAGAGGCCTCCGTAGATCTGGACGGCCCGATAAGGCGGCTGCCCGTGGCGCGTTACGATCTCGACCAGTTCGGCGCCGTCGAGTCCGATCAACGGTTGAGGCATACCGAATCCATTATAGGGCATCCCTGTAACTTATTGAAAAATAACATGTTAAGAGTCCGGCCCCGCCCGGCCGCCGCCTATGGTACCCTGAAAGGGTGCCTGCCCTCACCGCCAACACCACCGAGGTTCGAAACATCGAGCGGGCGGTGCTGCCAAACGGCGTTCAGGTGATCTCGGAGATCATGCCCCACGTCCGATCGATTTCGATCGGGGTCTGGATCCGGACCGGCTCCCGGCACGAGAGGCCAGACCAGAACGGCATCTCGCACTTCATCGAGCACATGGTCTTTAAGGGCACCATCAGCCGCACCGCCGAGCAGATCGCCCGCTCCGTCGATTCGGTGGGCGGCCACCTGGATGCGTTTACAGCCAAGGAGATGATCAGCTACTCGACCAAAGTGCTCGACGAGCACCTGACCCTGGCCTTCGACGTGCTCTCCGATCTGGTCCTGCACCCCGTTTTCCGCGAGGAAGACATCGAGCGCGAGAGGGGCGTGGTGCTCGAAGAGCTCAAGATGGACGAGGATAATCCCGATCTGCTCGTCCACGAGCTGTTCTCCGGAAATTTCTGGAAGGATCATTCCCTCGGCAAGCCCATCATAGGGAGCAAAAAGACGATCAAGAGCTTCAACGAGGACATGGTGCGGGACTACTACCGTTCCACCTACACCCCCTCGAACATTCTGGTCACAGCGGCCGGGCGGCTGGATCACCACGAGCTGATCCGGCTGGTGGAGCAGGCTTTCGGCGAGCTGGATCGGAAGGCGCCGCCGCCCGAGGACCCCACCCCGGCAACCCATGCCGTGATCACCCAGCGCGACAAGCCGGCCCTGGAGCAGGTGCACCTGTGTCTGGGGGTGCCCAGCCACCCGCTGGCTGACGATCGCCGCTACTCCAGCTACGTGCTGAACACCCTGCTGGGCGGCGGCATGAGCTCCCGGCTGTTCCAGAACATCCGCGAGAAGCAGGGCCTGGCCTACGCCGTTTTCTCGGAGCTGAACCCCTACCGCGACACCGGCTGCCTCTCGGTCTACGCCGGCACCTCGCTCGAGAGCGCCGAGCGGGTCGTGGACTGCATTCTCCGCGAGTTCCGCGAAATCAAGGACGGCCAGATCACTGAAGAAGAGTTGCGCCGCGCCAAGGACCACCTGAAAGGCAGCCTGATGCTGAGCCTGGAATCGACCTCCAGCCGCATGGCCAACCTGGCCCGCCAGCAAATGTACTTCGGCCGCTTCTTCTCGCTCGATGAGCTGATTGACAGTATCGAGCAAGTCACCGCCGACGGGGTCCGGCAGATCGCCGCCGAGAACTTCCACCAGAAGCAGATCGCCCTGACGGTGCTTGGCAATCTGAACGGGTTCAAGTTCGGGCGCGAAAAGCTGGTTTGCTGATTATCACTCAGAACGTAAACCGCAGGCCGAACTGAAGCTGTCGCTCCCGGGTCAGGCTGTTGCCGGTGGCGGAAGCGGATCCGAAGGCCGGATCGGGAAACAGCGTCGAGCTGCGCAGGTGATAGCGCGTGGTGTTGACCCCGGTGACGTTGGTACGGTTGAAGAGATTGAAGGCCTCGGCGATCAGGTCCAGCTTGAGCTGCTCTTTGATCGGAATCCGCCGGCTCACCCGCAGGTCGGCGCTGGCCAGGCCGGGCGTGGTGTAGATGTTGCGGCCCAGCCACGGCGCCCGCGTGCTGCCGCCAACCCCCAGCATGCCGGTGCTCACTCCCATGGGCGTGGAATTGCCCGAGATCTCGGGCGAATAGGGCCGCCCATCGGCCAGGGTAACCACCGTGGAGAGACGGAACCCCTCCAGAGCCGCGCGCAACGGGCGGTAGCCGAGGCGGTGGAACGGCGGCAGCCAGTGGGCCGACATCGTGAATCGCTTGCGCTGATCCTGGTTCGACAGGCTGTATTCGTCGCGCACCTGAAAGGGGTTCAAGGGCTGATTCGGCGCGTAGAACGCCGGCTGGATGGGGTCGTTGTCCTGGGTTTTCGAGATGGTCAGAGCAGCCTGGAGGTAGAAGCCGCTCGCGAAACGGCGCTGCGCCTGAAGGACCAGGCCGTTATACCAGGTGTTGACCACGCTTTCGGCCGCCGACATCCGGCCAAAAGCCGGATTGGGGCGATTGCCGGCCGGGCCGGGGAAAAACGCGGTGGCGACGGTCTGCTCCATTCGGGGACAGGCGGCGCTGGAGCCGCCCGACGGCGCGGCGCAAACGGTATAGGTGGCGGTGTAGAACTGCGGGAACGGTCTGGTTTCGCCCACCACAGAGAACGGCAGTCCGGGGGGGAACAGATTGATATCACGGAACAGCGGGAAGCGCTGGCCACGGGCGCCCAGGTAACTTCCGCTCAAGACAAAGTTGTGGAACAGCTCGCGCTCGACGGTGAACTGCATGTGGTAGGCCAGCGGGTTCACGAAATCGCCGGCGGCGAAGACGGCGCTCGGGGCGCTCAAGAGGGTCTCGGGAGGCGCGGTCATCACCTGCGGGAACGCCGGCGAGCCGGCCGTCCCGGGCAGGAACTGGTAGCTCTCCAGGCGCTGCCCGTTGTCCCGCAACAGGCTCGAGAGCAGACTGCTCTGGGTCCGGGCGTAATAGACGCCGGCCCCGGCGCGAATCACCGTCTTTGGATCCCCGAAGGGGCTCCAGGAAAGGCCCGCTCGCGGAGCCAGGTTGTTCCAGTCTGTATTGATGCGACTAGTACCGGGAAGCGCCGGGTTCGGCGCCTCGGGAACCGGCATGGTCTGGATCTCATAGCGCAGGCCCAGCGTGACCATCAGGTGGGTCGCTGGCCGGAAGCTGTCTTCCAGGTAGAAGCCGTGGTCCCGGGTCGAGAAGCGGCTGGCGCCGTTCTGTCCGGCCATGTCGAAGGCCTGGGCAAACTGGGTGTAGTGCCGGCCCCGGAGGCCTTGAGAGCCGTTAGTGGGCGTCGACCGGCAGTCCCCAAGCGCCAGGGCGGGGTTGAGGCAGTCCAGGGCGAAATCGTTGAGGGCGGAGTAGGTATAGACGCCGCCTCCCTGATAGAGGGCGGCGATCCGATCGCGGGTCCAGATGGCGTCCCAGCCGAACTTCAGAGAATGGCGCCCTGGGAGCCAGGAAAGGTTGTGAGCGATCTGCCACCGCCGCTCATCCGGGTAGGCGGCGCGGGGCAGGAAGGCGGGCATGCCGAAGTCGATGCCGTTGGTGATGGCCACATAGGGTCCGGCGGCGTTGGGGGTTTGCTGGTCCAGATACCGCACCCCTCCGGCCCGCAGCTCGCTGGCGAAGCCGGCGCCGGCCACCGAAGTCCATCGCGCCGTCACGGTCTCGGTCTTGGCGGCGTCGGCGCCGTTGGCGCTGGAGTGGGAATTGTGTGTCGGCGCGGTGTAAATGCCGTTCGGAGAATCCCAGCGGAGGACGTTGACGGTGCTGGAAAACTGGTGGCCGGCCGTGGGGTTCCAATCGATGCGGGCCAGGCCCAGCCGCTGGGCGGCGCTCCGGTCCTGCGGGCCCTGAAGGCTCCGATAGAAGTCAACCGCACTTGAGCAGCCCGGCGCGGTGCAGGAGGAGCTGAGAAAGCCGGCCGCGTTGGGTACTACCACCGCCGGAAAGCTTCGCTCCTGCTGATCGTAGCTCAGGAAGTAGAATAGCCGGTTCCGTTTGAGCGCGCCGCCCATGGCGGGGCCGAACTGCTGCCAGCGGTCCTGGGGCTTGGGTATGCCCTGGGCCTTGGCCGTGAAGTTTTGCGCGTTGAGCGCGTCGTCCCGGATCAGGTAGAAGAAACTGCCGTGCAGATCGTTGGTTCCGGACTTGGTGACGGCGTGGGTGATGCCGCCGGCAGATCGCCCGTACTGGCTGGAAAAGTTACTGGCGTGGACCCGCAGCTCCTGAAGGGCTTCGATGCTGATGCCGGCTTCGACGCTGACGCCGTAGGGAGCCTGCTCGCGGCCGTTGGTTTCGGCGACCAAGGCCGGGTTGCTCTCCAGGCCGTCGGTCCGGAACCCGACCCGCCCGCCCTGGCCGCCGGCTGCGGGCGTGAGCGGCGCCAGGCTCTCCGGGCGACGTTCGGCCAGCGGGAGGTGGACGGTATCGCTTCCGGAAATCACGGTCGTCATTCCGGCGCGGCGGGGTTCCTTCTCCGTCACCGTAACGGTCTCGACGGCCGGAGAGACTTGCATCGGCAGGTCAACGACCACCTTCTGACCCGTGGCGACCCAGATCCCGCGCTGAAGGAGGGCGGCGAAGCCCGGCGCTTCGGCCACCACCTGGTAGGCCCCCGCCGGCAACCCGGCCGCTTCGTACCGGCCCAGCACATCGGAGGCGGTGGCTCGGGTCACGCCCGCGCTTCGGACCGAGATTCTCGCCGATGGAATGACCGCACCGCGCGGGTCCGTGGCAACGCCAGAAATCGAGCCAGTGGGAGACTGGGCCCCCAGAAGCGCTGACAGCGCCAGAGCCGCGCCGGCCAACCTGCCGAGGAAGCTCCTGCTCAGCTCCACGGCTGCTCCGAAATGCCCATGTACCGGCGGTAGCTGGTGAGCACGGCGCCCCCGACCACCCGGCGAATGTCTCCAGGGCTCGAAGGCTCCAGCAGCAGGCCGTAGGCCGCGCTCTCCCGGACCTGGCGCCGCAATCCAGCCTCGGTATTACTACCGACGACTACGACCTCGGCGTTAACGCCATTTGCGGCCACGGCCTCCACCACAGCACGCCACGTGCCATCCGGAAGGGTCTGGCCGGTGACCACCGTCCGGATCTCCGGGCAGCGCTCCAGAAGCCGGCGGGCCTGGTTGCAAGTGTGAACTTGTTGGGTTTCTACACCCAGCGCCCCCAGCCCTTCCAGCAACCCCGGGCAGCCCCGGAGCGGCATCACCACCAGTACTTTGGGCCTGGCGCCCTGGTTCGGCTTCAGCGCTGGGAGCGGATGTCCATATAGACCATAAATACTCACACCAGAAATCGGCGGTTTGGCGGCTGCAACTGCAATGTGTTCCCCGAGCATGACTAAGAGATGACCCGCCAGGGGCGGAGGTTGCCGGGCAGATGTCAAGAACTTGTAAAAGGTCTCTGGGTCCTGGCAAGCAGCCGCCACGGCTCGGGCCGGGGCCGGCGGTGGCCGCAGGCCGCATCACGGCCAGGACCTGTCATCCCGAAGCGAGGGATCTGTTTTTTGCCAAAACCTGCTGGCCAGCCAATCCGTGAAAAACAGCAGATCCCTCGCTTCGGTCGGGATGACGGGCTCTGGTCCGGAGCGGCCTACTGGCGCTGGATCAGCTCGACGTCCATCGTAATGGTGACCTCGTCCCCCACCGTCACGCCCCCGGCCTCCATCACGCGATTCCAGGTCATGCCGAAGTCCTTGCGGCTGATCTTGGCGGTGGCGGTAGCGCCCATGCGAAGGCCGGCGCGATCCTTGATCGGCTCCGATAATCCTTCTACGTCGAAGACAGCCTGTTTCGTGACGCCCCGAATGGTCAGGTCGCCGATGGCCCTGAGCTTGCCGGCCCCGGCCGGCTCGACCTTCGTGGACTGGAAGGTCATGGTCGGATGCTTGGCGACATCGAAGAAGTCCGGGCTCTTCAGATGGGCGTCCCGTTTCAGCTCCCTGGTTTCGATGGTCGAGACATCCACCTCGGCCTGCACACTGGCCGCGGCAGGGCTGGCCGGATCGTAGCGAACCGTTCCGGTGAGCTTCCCGAAGTGGCCGCGCACGGTGGACACCATCAGGTGCCGGACGGAGAACTGCGCCGCCGAGTGAGCCCGGTCAATCTGCCATTCCTGGGCCGAAGCGGCAAAGCCGCAAAGAAGGGATGCAATTCCAAGACACCAGTGACTCATACCAAGGATGGACGCCAGCCCGGACCAAAAGGTTACGGCGCCAGGCCCCAACGCCTGCTCCACCTTGTGGGGCTTGCTTCCGAGCGATTGTCAACCGTTAGCCGGGACAGCTCACTAGCTTACGCTATACAATACAAGGTCCACCTATGAAGAACAAGCAATCCCGAAAGGTCCGGCGAATCGCAATTCCGGCCAAGAACGCCAGCTACGAGGAACTCGACCGTTTCTTCGATCGGCACGATGCGGTCGAGTTGCTCGAACAGGGGATCGTCGAGATGGATCCCGAGCGGAAAGACCTGGAGCAGATGTTGCGAGAATACTGGAAACAACCCAATACCAGGCAATTGAATATCCGCATTCCTGCGGGCGCCAGGCGGATGATCGAAAAACTGGCGCGGCGGAAGACGGTAGAGGTGTCGACCCTGGTCCGGATGTGGGTCATCGAGGCGATGCGCCGGGAAGCGATGCGGCCCTGAAGTCCTGAGCGTGCCGCCGGCCCGGCGGTGCGGTATACTCCCGTCCATGAAACTGCTAGCGCCGTTCCAACTTGTTTCGCCTAACTGCGGCTCGGAGCTCGGGGGCGGCAGTGCCCCGCGCGGCCAAGCTCTCTCGGCGCCAATCGTTGGAACGGCGCTGGCGCTGGTATTGTGTCTGGCCGTCACCCTCGTCGCCCAGGAGGAAGAGGCCCGGCGACCTGACGACCCCATGACCGCGGCCGCCTTCAGCGGGCTGCGGCTGCGCTCCATCGGCCCGGCGTTCACCTCCGGCCGGGTAGTGGCTTTCGCGGTGCATCCCGACGACTCCAACCACTACCTGGTAGCGGCGGCTTCGGGCGGCGTCTGGAAGACCACCAACAACGGGACCTCCTGGACTCCCGTCTTCGACAGTCAGGGATCCTACTCCATCGGAACGGTGGTGCTGGATCCCAAGAATCCCTCGGTCGTCTGGGTGGGCACGGGAGAGAACAACAACCAGCGCAGCGTCTCCTACGGCGACGGCATCTACAAGAGCGAGGACGGCGGTCGCACCTGGCGAAACATGGGGCTGCGCACATCCGAGCACATCGCCCGCATCCTCATCGATCCGCGCGATTCCAGCGTCCTCTATGTCGCCGCGCCGGGACCGCTGTGGAACGGCGGCGGGGATCGGGGCCTCTACAAGTCCACCGACGGCGGCCGGAACTGGACCAGCCTCCTCAAGGTCGGAGAGTACACCGGCGTCGCCGACGTGATGCTCGATCCGCGCCACCCGGACATCCTGCTGGCCGCCACGCACCAGCGCCAGCGCCGCTATTACACGCTGATTCACGGAGGGCCGGAGAGCGCCCTGTGGCGCTCCACCGACGCCGGCAAGACCTGGACGCGGGTGACGGGCGGCCTCCCCACGGGCGAGCTGGGCCGCATCGGGCTGGCCTATGCGCCGTCCAATCCCGGAATCCTCTACGCCCAGGTGGAGGCCAGCGAGGGCCGCGGCGGCCTCTACCGCTCCACCGACAACGGCGTCACCTGGGAGCGGCGCAACAACTCCGACTCCCAGGGACAGTACTACGCCCGCGTGGTCGTCGATCCCGCCAACCCCGACCGAGTCTACGTGATGAACGTCAACATCATGGTGTCGAACGACGGGGGCCGCACCCTGGCGCAGCTCCCCAGCCGCAACAAGCACGTCGACAACCACGACATCTGGATCAACCCCGCCAACAACAGCCACTATCGGGTGGGCTGTGACGGCGGCGTCTATGAATCCTTCGACAAGGGCGAGAACTGGATCTTCAAGGCCAACCTGCCGATCCCGCAGTTCTACGACATTACGGTCGACGAGGCGGCGCCGTTCTACAACGTCTACGGCGGCACCCAGGACAACTTCAGCTTCGGGTGTCCCGCCCGCACACGGAACACCCATGGCATCACCAATGCCGATTGCTTCGTGACCCACGGCGGGGACGGCTTCCACACCCGCGTCGATCCCAAGGACCCCAACATCGTCTACGCCACCTTGCAAAACGGAGGCCTGGCGCGGTTCGACCGCCGCACCGGCGAGCGCGTCCTGATCAAGCCGCAGCCGGCCAAAGACGACCCACCGCTGCGCTGGAACTGGGATTCCCCGCTGCTGATCAGCCCGCACTCCAACACCCGGCTCTATTTCGGCGCCCAGCGGCTCTACCGCAGCGACGACCGCGGCGACAGCTGGCGTCCCGTCAGCCCCGACCTCACCCGCCAGCTCGACCGCAACCAGCTCCCCGTGATGGGCAAGCTCTGGGGACCCGATGCCGTGCAGAAGCACGTCTCCACCGCCCTCTACGGCAACCTCTCGGCGATCGCGGAATCGCCCCGCCAGGAGGGCCTGATCTACACCGGCGCCGACGACGGGCTAGTTCAGGTGACCGAGGACGGCGGCAAGACCTGGCGCAAGATCGAAAAGATCCCCGGCGTGCCCCAGGACGCCTACGTGGCCCGCATCGTGGCCTCCCAGCACGATGCCGGCGCCGTCTACGTGGCCTTCGAGAATCATCAGAACGGCGACTTCAAGCCCTACCTGGTCAAGAGCACGGACCGCGGCAGGAGCTGGCTCTCGGTGTCAGGCAACCTGCCCGAGAACGGCTCTGTTTGGTCCCTGGCGGAGGATCATGTCAATCCCAAGCTCCTCTTCGCCGGCACCGAGTTCGGACTCTACTTCACGCCTATCGGCGGAGAGAAGTGGATCAAGCTCGGCGGCGGCATGCCCGTGATCCAGGTGCGCGATCTGGCCATCCAGAAGCGGGAGAACGACCTGGTGGTGGGAACCTTCGGCCGGGGCTTCTACATCCTCGATGACTATACCCCGCTGCGACATGCCACGGCCGAGATGCTCCAGCAGGAGAGCGCGCTGTTTCCGGTGAAGAACGCGCTGAGTTACCTACCGGCGGCGCCGCTGGGATCGGGCGGCAAGGGGTTTCAGGGCGAGGCCTTCTTCACAGCCCCCAACCCGCCGTTTGGCGCAGTCATCACCTACCACTTGAAGGACGGTCTGCGCAACCGGCGGCAGGCGCGCCAGCAGCGGGAGCGCGAGGCGGCGCGCCAGGGCCAGGCGCTGCCCTACCCGACGCCGGAGCAGTTCCGCGCCGAAGCCGAGGAGGAGCCGCCGGCTATCGTGATCGCGGTGAGTGACGCTTCCGGGAAGGTGGTCCGCCGCCTGGAGGGTCCGGCGAGCCGGGGCATGCAGCGCCTCGCGTGGGACCTGCGAGGTCCGGCCCCGGCGGCGCCCCCGGCTGCTCCGGCGGCTTCGGGGGGAGGCCGCGGCGGATTCGCCGGCCGCGGCGGCGCCGGCGGGGGCGCCGCTGGGACGGGGGGTGGCGGCGAAGCCCGTGCTGGCGGGGCCGGCGGCGATGAAGATGCGGCCGGCGGCGGCGGCTTCGGCTTTCGCGCTCCGGCCGGCGCGCTGCTTGCCCCAGGCAAGTACACAGTCACCCTGGCCAAGCGCGTCGACGGCGTCTTGACGCCGCTTCCGGGCTCCCAGACCTTTGAGGTCGTCCCCGAAGGCGTCTCCACCCGTGAGGACCGGCTGGCTCTGGCGGAGTTCCAGGAAAAGCTCGCCCGCCTTCAGAAGGCCCTGGCGGGGGCGGAGCAGTCGGCCACCGAGTCCCGCGCCCGCCTGGAGGCCATCAAGCGCGCTATCGACGCCACGCCGGCGCTGCCCTCCAAGCTGCGCGAGGAGGCTCGCCTCCTCGAAAAACGCCTTGCCGAGATCACCCGCGCCCTGCGCGGCGACTCCGTGATGCGGGCCCGCAACGAGCCGACGCGAGTTTCCATCTCCGAGCGCGTCTCCGCGGTGGCCGGGTCGCTGCGCCAAAGCACCGGCCGCCCCACCAAAGCGGCCATCGAGAACTACGGGATCGCCTCCGAGGAACTGGCCGTCGAAATCCCCAAGCTCCGGCGGCTGATCGAAGCCGACCTCCGGGCCATCGAGAAGCAGCTCGACGCCGCCGGCGCCCCGCCCACGCCGGGGCGGCTGCCAGAGTGGAGGCGTTAGTAGGCCTCTCGCCAAGAACGCCAGGCTCGCAAAGAAAAACCCAAGGCGAAACCTCTCTCGCCAAGAACGCCAAGCTCGCCAAGAAAACTAAGAAAACTTCTCTCGCCCAGGAACGCCAGACTCCACCCCCCCCCCGGGTTTTCCTGGTTTTGGTTTTCTTTGCGAGCTTTGCGAGCTTGGCGAGAGAGGTTTTTCTTGGTTTTGGTTTTGGTTTTGGTTTTCTTGGCGATCTTGGCGAGAGATCAGAAGTTGAACCGCAGCACGAACTCGATCACCCGAGAGCCGGGATCGTTGGTGTTGGTCAGGTCGCGGTAGGCGCTGCGGGTTTGCCCGAAATCAGCCCCGATGCCGCTGGTGTTGACGGTGTTCCCGGCCGCCCCCAGCAGGAAGTTGGTCACGTTGAAGGCGTTCAGGAACTGGGCCCGGAACTCCAGGTTGCGGCGTTCTCCCAAATAGGTCTTCTTGATCAGGCTGAAGTCCCACTTCTGCTGCCAGGGCCCGTAGAGGAAGATCCGGTAGCCGAGCTGGCCGGGCGTGACCGGCGGCCCGATGTAGGGCTTGGTAGGATCCAGATCGCGCAAGGTCTTGCCGCCCTGCTCGAAGGCCGCCAGGGTGTTGTCGACCAAGGGCTGCGGGAGGAAATAGACCACGCCGCGGCGGTCGGCAGCCGTCACCTTGCGGATCCGGACCATCTCTTGCAGCTCGCGCGCCGTGAGGTTGTGGAGCATCACGCCGGCGTCGGCCTCGTTGAACGTCGGCCGGCCGCCGGTCAGCAGCTCCGGCGATCCGGACTGGAGGCGGGTGACCGAGGCGATCTCCCATCCCTCCAGGGCCCTCCGCGCGAAGGCGTTGGGGACGTTCGACAGGAACGACTTTCCAGGCCCCAGGGGCAGCTCGTAAATCCAGTTCAGCTTCCCTGCGTGGCGGATGTCCCAGGGCGACACACCCTTGTCCAACCCCTGGTTGCGGAAGGTGGTGAAACTGCCGCCCACGCCGTCGGTGAACTCGTTGGAGAGCGCCTTGGCCCAGGTGTAGCTGCCTTGGAGGAGCAGGCCAGTGCTCATCCGGCGTCGCACCTCCACTTGCAGGGCATTGTAGGTGGTGTGAGCGCCGTTGATCATGAGGCTGGCCCCCCCGTTGACCACCGCCGGATTCACCATGAAGAGATTGGCCGGGTAGCCCGCCGCCGTCAGGCGCCCCATGCGCTGGGCGTTGGTGGCGATGCCGTTGGCCACCGTGCCGGCTTGCCCGCGCGCGATCTGGGTGGCAATGTTGGTGTCGCTGGCGGTTCCGAGCGCCGTCTGGATCATGGGAATGGGCCGCTGACCCGCCAGACTCTGGTTGCCGAAATTCACGCTAGCCGGGTTGGCCGCCCGCGCGACGGCCAGGTTGTTCTGCGCGATACGGAATTCGTCCAGAAAGCCGTTCTCGAAGATGTTGATCTCGTTCAGATCCACCTGACGCCACAGGCGGGTGCCGTGGTTGCCCACATAGCGCGCCTCCAGCACTGTATTCCGCGTCAGCTCGCGCTGCCAGCCCAGGGTCCAGCTCTGCACGTAGCCGACGCGCAGGTTGGGGTCAAACTCGCGGACGTTGTTGCCGGCCACCACCGGAATGGGATAGGTGGGCCGGGAGGGCGCCGCGCGAAAAGGCAGCGTGGCGTTGCGGAACAAGGCCGATCCGGCCGCCCCGAACTCAGCCGGGAAGTTGTTGGGGTCGACGCTGGTGGTGACGGTGCGTCCCTGGTTGCCGCCCCAAACGGCGTTGAACTGTCCGATGTCCTCGCGCACCGTAGCGATGGCATAGCCGGCGCGCAAGACGGACTGCCCGCGGCCCACCAGCCAGGCCAGCGGCCTCCACTCGGTCTTAGGGAGGGTCCACGCCAGGCCCACCGAGGGCGAGAATTGCCTGTTGATCCCCTGGTAGGCGGGAGTGCCGGCCTCGACCGGGAAGTAGGCCGGGACCCGACCTGTCAACACGCCGGGCCGGAACAGGTTGCCGACACCCGAGATGCCCCAAACGCCATCGTAGCCCGGACGGGTATAGATGCCGTTCAGGTTCTCGTAAGGGTTCTGCCGGTCCCAGCGCAGGCCGTAGTTGAAGGTCAGGCCCGGGCGCACTCGCCAGGCGTCCTGGAAGTAGAGGGCGAATTCGCGCTGGCGGTTCCTGGTGACGGGAGGGAACCCCCCGTAGGTCTTGGTTTCCTCGTCCAGAACCACGCTGCGGGTGATCTGGGAAATCCGGCCCGTCAGCAACGCGTAGAGAGCTGCCGCGTCGGTGCGGTTCTGCGGCGTGCTGTTGGGAAAGTTCACGGTGTCGAACAGCGAGGTGCTGCCCAGGTTCACCGGATCGGTGGCCGACACGGCCAAGGTGACGCCGGGAACGAACTGGGTGCCGTTGAATGCGGTGTTCCAGGCGTTGACCTGGGTGAAGCTGCCGCCGAAGTTCCACAGGTGCGAGCCCCGCGACCAGGTCAGGTTGGCATTGCCGTTCTTGACCGGCGTGTTGCGGCGGGTCTGGCCCGTGGAGCGGTGGGCGTTGGTTACGAAGTTGAGGGTGGGGGCGTAGCCGCGCCATGGGGCGAAGTCATCCGGCGTGACCCCGTCGTTGAAAATGACGTTGCCGCCCGTAAGGCCGAAGCGCACCTCGCTGGTCAGCCGCGACGAGAGCGTCGAGCGCAGGGACCACACCACCGAATAGGCGATCCCTTTCTGGTTGCCGATGACCTCCGATCCCAGCACGATGCCGGTGCCCGGCAGGACGGGGATGGCGGCGTTCAGCCCGTCCGGCAGCCGCAGGTTCTCCTGGTAGTTATAGACGACCTCCACCTGGTGCCGGGGGGTAACGATCCAGTCGAGCCGCACGGTGGGGAAATCGCGGTCGTTCTTGCCGCGGGTCTGAAAATTGAAGCTGTTGCGGTTGTAGTCGTTGTTGGTATCGATGCGGCTGCGCAGGTTCCCGGTTCCGGTCGTCAGCTGCGCGATCTTCGACAGGGTGCCGGAGAGGATGGGATCGGCTGTGGCGGGGAAACCCCGGCCCTGCGCCAGCTGGTAGAGATTCACGGAGCGCACCTGGCCGGTGGCGGTATCCCGGTAGCGGAACAAGCCCTGCATCGCCTCCGGGGTGAGCACCGTCTGGTTCGGCGAAGCATAGGTCTGCGGCAGCCGGAAAGCCTCATAGTGCGCGAAGAAAAAAAAGCGGTTCTTCTTCACCGGCCCGCCGATCATTCCACCGAGCTGGTTGAAGAGGATGCGGTCGCGCGCCAGCCCGTCAATATTGTTGAAGTAGTAGTTGGCGTTGAAGACGGCGTTGCGGTGATACCAGAACAGGCCGCCGTGGAAATCGTTGGAGCCGCTGCGGGTGACGTACTTGATCTGGGCCGCCCCCTCGCCGGTGTTGTCAGCCCCGGCGGCGGTCGTGATCACCGTCATCTCCTCGATGGCGTCGGCTCGGGGGAATATGGAGTTGAAGAAGCCGTCCCTGGACTTGTTGGCGTTGTCCTGGATGTTGACGCCGTCGAGGGTGACGTTGAACGCCCCCTTGGGCAGGCCGTTGATGGAGGATGTCCGGGGGATGCCGGGGGTGGAGGTGCCGGCCTGGGTGACGATGAGCTCGGTAAGGTTGCGGCTGGTGAAGGGCAGCTCGTGGAGCTGGCGCCCGACCAGCGTCGAGGACACCGTGGCGGTCGACGTCTGCAACACCTCGGCGCCCCCCTTCACCTCCACGGTCTCGGCCACCGAGCCCAGCTCCAGCGTGATATTCACGGCGGCCGGCACGCCGGCGTCGAGCTTCACTTTGTCGACGGTGGCGGTCTTGAAGCCAGGATGGCCCGCCGTCACCCGGTACGTCGCTGTCGGCATGGACGGCAGCACCCAATAGCCCCTCTCGTCGGTCGCTGTTTCCAGGCTTTGGCCGGTCTGGGTGTTCACCACCCGAACCTGGGCGGCCGGCACCGCCGCGCCCTGCGGGTCGGCGACGGTTCCCTCCAGGCGGCTGGTGATGACCTGCGGGACACCCACCACCGCCGCCGCCAGCAGAAGAATGCAAACCGCAGATTTCATACACACCCCCACCTGACAACGGTTCGCCGCCACCCCTCGGCAGATGTCGTGACGATGATACCCCAATGGGACCACCAAAAGAAACAGGCATTAGAGCGGCGCAGCGTTGTCATCCCGAGCGCAGCGTTGTCATCCCGAGCGCAGCGTTGTCATCCCGAGCGCTGCGAGGGATCTGCTGTTACCCCGGGGCGAGAAGCAGATCCCTCGCTGCGCTCGGGATGACACGGGCGGTTGCGACGGGCCCATCACTCTTATGTCGCGCTCCAGCGGCCGGCAGGGGCCTTGACGCCTCTTTTGCCCCCTGCTATTCGTAAACTATGAAGGGGAATCATCGAAACTGGATCCTGGCCCTGCTGATCCTGGCCGCCCCGGGCGCTTTGCAGGCCGGCGCGGAGTTGATCTCCGGGGCTCCCTCGTCGTTCACCATCGGCCCGGTCGCCAGCTCCACCCTGTTCATCGGCGGCACCGGCTACCAGGTCTCGGTGCCGCCCGGCGCCACGCGCCTGGAAATCCGCCTGGCGACCAACACCAACGAAGCCGACCTCGACCTCTTCGCCAGGTACAACGAGGACATCTCAGGCTCCGGCGGTATCGTGCTGACCGACTATACCGTCAACAGCAACTTCTCAACCAGCGTCATTCTGGTGATCAAGCCCAACTCTTCGTCGCCATTGCGCGCCGGCATCTACTATCTCGGCATGCGGTTGAACACCGCCGGGGTGGCGGTCACCGGCGCCATCACGGCCATCGTGGATACCAGCCCGCAGGAGCTGGCGGCCGGCCGGCAGCTGGTTTCCGGCGCGCCGGCCCGCTTTTCCTTGGGAGCGGTGGAATTCCCGGCGCTGTTCAACGGCGAGTACAGCTTCGGGATCCGGGCGCCGGCCAGCGCCACGCTGCTGGAGATCCGGCTCCTGACCGACACCCCCGCCAACGTCGACCTCTACGTCCGCCGGGACATGGATGTCACCCGCACCGGCAACACCATCAATGCTACCTACAGGCAGGAAACCGCCTCCGGCAATGAAACCATCACGGTGACCCCGGCCAGCTCGCCGCCGCTGGCGGGAGGCATCTACTTCATCGCCCTGCGCCTGGTCACCGGCTTCACGCCGGTCACCGGAACCGTCACCGTCACGCTGGCGGCCCCGCCGGCGGGCCCCGTGACCACGCTCTCCAGCGGCGTGCCGCACAACTTCTCCTTCCCCCCTGTCAACAGCCCGGAGCTCCGGAGCGGCTACCGCATCACGGTCCCCTCCGGCAGCAACCGGCTGGAAGTCCGGCTCGATACCACGGCGCCCCCGGGGGCCAACCTGGATCTCTATCTGCGCTTCGGCTCCAACATCGACGATCACACCGCCCCGGACGTGGAAAAACGGGAGACTCCCGGCGGCAGCGAGATCATCACGCGGGTGGACTCCCCCTTCAACCCCCTCCGGGCCGGCGACTACTACATCGCGGTGCGCCTCCTGACCCTGGGGTCGACCGTGACCGGCTTGCTGACGGCCACGCATTTGAGTGGCGTCGCACCGACCGGCCCGACGGCAGAAGTCACCCCCGCCTCGCTCGATTTCGGCAGCCTGACCGTGGGACAGACCAGCGACCGGAGCCTGACGGTGCGCAACATCGGCGGAGCCATTCTCAGTATCAGCAGTTTTAACGCTACCAATCCGCAGTTCGCCCTGACGTCGCCGGCTCTTCCGGCCACCGTGGCGCCGCAGGGGCAGCAGTCCCTGAGCTTCCGGTTCACGCCGGCGTCGGCCGGAGCGCACGCCGGAACCGTCACCCTCACCACCAACGACTCCAACCGTCCGACCGTCAACATCCCGGTGCAGGGAACGGCCGCCGCCCCGGGCACGGCGCCGGTGCTCAGCGTGGCCCCCACCGTCGATTTCGGCAACCTGGGGGTGGGGCAGAGCGCCGACCGGACGCTGGCGGTGCGCAACAGCGGGACCGCCACCCTCAGCGTCAACTCCCTGACCGCCGGCGCTCCGTTCAGCGTGGTGTCGCCATCGGGGACCTTCACGGTGGCGCCCTCCGGGGAGCAAACCGTGACCCTGCGGTTCGCCCCCGCCGCCGCCGGGGCGCAGTCGGGCAGCCTTACCATCGCCAGCAACGATCCCACCCGCCCCTCCGTTGCGGTAACACTGATAGGCACAGGCCAGACAGGACCCACGCCCACTGTCTCGGTCTCGGCGACTTCCCTGAGCTTCAGCGCCACCACCGGCGCCAATCCGCCTTCCCAGACCTTCAGCGCCAGCGCCAGCGGCGGTTCCGTGAGCGTTTCAGTCAGCTCCACGCAGCCTTGGCTTTCGGCCTCTCCGAGCCGCGCTACCTTGAGCAGCTCGCCGGCCTCCTTCACCGCCGCGGTCAACGCGGCGGGCCTGGTCGCCGGCGCCCATACCGCCGAGATCCGCCTGACCCAGAGCGCCGCAGCGGCGGCCCCCGACCCCTCCCAAGCGGCCCTGGCAACCATTACCGTGAGGCTGACCCTCACCGGCGGCGGACCCTGCCCGGCCGGCCCCAGCGCCACCCCGGCCATTACCCGCGGCGCCATTGTCAATGCCGCCAGCTTTGCTTCCTCCACTCTGCCCGGCGGGGCCATCGCTCGCGGCTCCATCTTCACCCTGTTCGGCAACGCCGTCGGTCCCACGGCGCTGGTGCAGGCCGCCCGCTTCCCGCTGGAAACAACCCTGGGCTGCGTCTCGGTGCGGGTCACGCAAGGATCCACCTCGGTCGACGCCATACCGCTGGCCGCCATTGCCACCCAGGTCAACGCCATCATGCCGTCCAACGCCCCGCTGGGGGACGCCCAGATCACCGTGACCTGGAACGGGCGAGCCAGCGCCGCCGTCCCGGTGCGGATCGTCGCCTCCAGCTTCGGAATCTTCACGGCCAACCAGAGTGGCGCCGGGCCGGGCATCTTCCAGAACTTCGTCACCCAAACCGAGCAACCCATCAACTCGCCCCGGCGCCCGGCTACACCCCGGCAGGTCGTCACGGCCTGGGGCACCGGCCTGGGGGCCATCAACGCTCCGGACAACGCCGCGCCGCCGGCCGGCGATCTGCCGGTTTCCGTCGAGATCGAGGTTGGCGGCAAGCGCGTCACCAACAAGCTCTACAGCGGGCGCGGCCCTTGCTGCGCCGGCCTGGATCAGGTGGTCTTTGAAATCCCCGCTGACGCTCCCCTGGGCTGCTTCGTGCCGGTAGTGGTGCGGGCCGGTGGCGTCACCGGCAACGGCATTACTTTGGCCATCAGCCGCGACGGCTCGGAGTGTTCCGACCCCAACAACCCTGTCGGAAACGTGGTGCGACGCGGCGGCCGGGTCGGTACCGTCCAGTTGCTTCGCGTCGACGGGCGGCTGCAACTGGACGCCACCCAGAACTTTACCAACCTCAATGTCGACCTGGGGGTGGCGGCCTTCGCCCAGACCCCCGGCGGCGAGTTCGACTACAATCCCCTCACCTCCTTGCCGCCGGCCGGCAGTTGCGCGGTGGTTTCGGCAGGGAACATCGACGTTTCCGGCATCCTGGGCGGGAGCTTGCCGGCCGTGCCAGGCGGCGCCCGGGTGCTGGACGCAGGAGCCGCCATCAGCGTGACCGGACCGAGAGGCACCCAGGCGCTGCCCCGCTCCACCGACGTTGAGGGAGCCTACTTCAACCTCATCGGCGGCTCCCTCCCAGTCCCTGGCCTGCCCTCGCTGCCGCTTTTCCTGGAGCCGGGTTCGTACATGATCCGGGGTCCGGGCGGACCCGACGTCGGAGCCTTCACCGCCAACCTGACCATCCCGGCGCCGGTCACCTGGACCAACCGCGAGCAGTCGGTGAACCTCACGCGTTCGCAGGGTGTCACCGTGAACTGGAGCGGCGGCGACCCGGCCCGCCAGGGTATCATCATCATCGGCGCTAATCTGGACCAGGAGTCCGGCGCCGGAGCCGCCTTCGTCTGCCCCTCTGACCTGGTCCCGCGCACCTTCACGGTGCCGGCCGCGATCCTGAACGCCTTGCCGCCCAGCAACGCGGCGCGGCCCGACCAGACCGTCGGCTTCTTGCTCCTGGTCGTGGGGCCCAGCGGGGACTTTTCCTCTTTCACGGCCACCGGAATCGACATCGGAGTCGCCAGCTACGGTCAGTTCTTCGTGACCACGGCCTACTACCGGTGAGAAGGGGGGGCACTTGGGGGCAGTTTGTGGGGCGGTCCCTGGGCGGTCCCCCTGGACCGCGGCGGACGCCCTCGTCCGCCCCCGGATGGCGCCGCAGGCGAGGGCCCCCCTTACCGGTGATCGTGAATCGTAGATCCTCGAGCGTGCTACTGGCGTTGGTGGCAGGAGCCTGGGCGCTTCCGTCGGCCGCGGCCGGTTTTCCTCAAGGCGTGGCCAGCGGCGACGTCACCCCTACCAGCGCCGTCCTTTGGACCCGCACCGACGCCGAGGCCGACCTGACCGTCGAGGTCTCGACCGACCCCGTCTTCCAGGCCCCCGGCCTGCTCCGGACCGCGCGGGCGGCCGCCGAAAGCGATTTCACCGTCAAGCTCCTGGTCGAGCCGCTGGATCCGGGCCGCACCTATTTCTACCGTTTCCGCGACGGCGTCTCGCACAGCGAGACCGGCGTTTTCAAGACCGCGCCGCCGCGCTCGGCGACCGCCGGCGTGCGCTTCGCGTTTTCCGGGGACTCCGACGCCGGCGTCAACCAGTTCGAGGCCCTGGAGGCCGCCCGCCGCGAGGGCCTGGATTTTTTCGTATATCTTGGTGATACTATTTACGCCGATTCCCCGCACCGCGGCCCTCTGGGGCCGGCCCAGACCCTGGAACAGTACCGCGAAGCCTACAAGATCAACCGCCAGTATCCTGCCTTGCGCGAGCTGCTCCGCTCCACCTCCACCTACGCCATCTGGGACGACCACGAGGTGCGCGACGACTTTGCCGGACTGGCCGTCGACCCGCTCCTCTACGCCAACGGCCGCCGCGCTTTCCTCGAGTTCCTGCCGCTGGGCCCCCTGCTGTTGCCCGACCCCCGGGCCTGCCCGGCCGATCCGCTGTTCCGGTTCTTCCACTGGGGCAAAGACATCGACATCATCATCCTCGACGAACGCACTTGCCGCAGCCCCAGCGCCCAGCGGGCCTGTTCGACCTCCGGCCAGCCGGACCTGGCCCCCGCCCTTCCTGCCCTGTTTCGCCTCACCGCCGGCCAGACGCCCGCTCCCCCTCCGGGTTGCCTGGAAGCCCTGTCGGACCCCGCCCGCACCATGCTCGGCCCTTTCCAGAAGCTGGTCTTCAAGGCTGCCCTGCTGTACTCCCGGGCTCGCTTCAAGTTCGTCATCAACCAAGTGGCCATCCAGCAGTTCTACGGTCTTCCGTACGACCGCTGGGAGGGCTACGCCGCCGAGCGCAACGAGATCCTCAACTTCATCCGTGAGCATCGCCTCCGTAATGTGATCTTTCTCACCGCTGACGCCCACGCGAATTTCATGAACCACGTTTACGTTGACCGCTTCCGCGATCCGGAACCGATCGCCTACGAGTTCGTCACCGGCCCCATCGCCACCCGCACCCTCGGCCGGGACCTGGAGCTGGCTTCGCCGGAGGCGCTGGTGGCCATCAACGCCATCCTGGACCTGATTGGAATGGAGTGCCGGCACCTCGATGCCTACAGCTACGGCCTGGTGGAAGTGGACCCGCAGGCCTCCTCGGCCGCCATCACCCTCAAGGATGACCAGGGGCGTCCCCTGCGGAGCCAGAACAACCCTGCCGTCACTTGCGCCAAGAGCTTCGAGTAGGACAGGCATTCCTGCCTGTCGGGCCCGGACAGGCAGGAATGCCTGTGTTACTCCACCTCCAACAGGGTCTGGCCGGCCGCCACGGTGGCGCCTTCCACGACCCGCACCGCGGCCACCCGGCCGGACTTGGGGGAGCGGACTTCGTTCTGCATCTTCATGGCCTCCACCACCAGGAGGCCCTCGCCGGCTGAGACGGTGTCGCCTTCCCGTTTCAGAATTCGTAGTACCTTTCCCGGCATGGGAGAGCAAATCCTCTGGCGTCCGGCGGCCTCCAGCCGGGCGCCGCCGCGGGCCAGCCGCCGCGGATCGCGCACTTCCATCTCGAAGCGCCAGCCGTTGACGCTGGTGTACAAGCCCTGCGGGCCGCTCTCCAGTTTCACCTCGTAGCTATGCCCTTCGAGCAGGATGGAATAGACGCCCGGCTCCACCCGCACGGCGTCGGCTTTGCCGGCCCGGCCGTCGACGGAGAACTCCAGCGTCCACGGATCGATCTCCAGCAAGCGGGTCCGGCCGCCGACCAGGATTTCGAGCCTCAAGCCAGCCTCCTCATCGCAACAGGGCCTCGCGACCCGCCATCTTCCAGCGAGAAGTCGCCGCCGGCGCCGGTCCGTTGACGGGTTCCGCCGAAAGGCTCTCCAGCGCCGCCGCCAGCAGCGCCGCCAGCTCCGGCCCGGAGGCGGCCTCCGCACCGGGAGCGGCCCTCGGGCCGCTCATCCAGCGGTCCAGGAAACCGGTATCCAGGCGGCCCGACCGGAAGTCGGGATGATCCACGATTCGCCGAAACAGACTCAGGTTGGTCTTGATGCCAGTGATGTGATACTCGTCGAGGGCGCGGCGCAAGCGGGCCACGGCAGCCTCGCGGCTCGGCGCCCAGACTACCAGCTTCGCGATCAGGGGATCGTACTCCACCGGCACGGTCCACCCGGGGTAGGCGCCCGAGTCCACGCGAACACCGGGGCCAGCCGGCCGGTCCAGGGCCAGGATCTTGCCGGGCGACGGAAAGAACTGGTTGTCCGGATCCTCGGCATAAATCCGACATTCGACGGCCGCCCCGCGCCAGCTGATCTGCTCCTGGCGCCAGGCCAGCGGTTCTCCGGCGGCAATACGGATCTGGGCCTCCACCAGGTCCAGGCCCGTGACCATCTCGGTGACCGGGTGCTCCACCTGGAGCCGGGTGTTCATTTCTAGAAAATAGAATCGCCCCTCGGCATCCACCAGGAACTCGACGGTGCCGGCGTTGGAGTAGCCGGCGGCCCGAGCCACTCGGACAGCGGTCTCGCCCATCGCCGACCGCAGCTCAGGATGAGAGGCCACCAGCGGCGAAGGGCACTCTTCGAGGACCTTCTGGTGGCGCCGCTGCAGCGAGCACTCCCGCTCCCCGAGATGAATCACGTTGCCGTGACCGTCGCCCAGGATCTGGATCTCGATGTGCCGGGGCATCGCCAGGTATTTCTCGAGATACACGCGGGGGTCGGCGAAGGAGCGCTCCGATTCGCTAGAGGCCTCGCGGAAGGCGGCCGCCAGCGCTGGTTCGCTCTCGACCAGGCGCATACCTTTCCCCCCGCCTCCGGCCGAGGCCTTCACCAATACGGGATAGCCGAGGCGGGCGGCTTCGCGGGCGGCCTCCTCGACATCGTTGACCACCTCCGAGCCGGGAACCACCGGCGCCCCCGCGGCCATCATGGCTTGCCGGGCCCGGGTCTTGGATCCCATCAGCTCCATGGCCTCGGCCCCCGGACCAATGAAGACCAACCCGGCCTGCTGACAGGCCCGGGCCAGCGCCGGGTTCTCGCTCAGAAAGCCATAGCCTGGATGAATGGCCTCGGCGCCGCACGCCAAGGCCGCTTCCAGTATCCGGTCGACTCGCAGGTAGCTCTCGGAGGCCGGCGCCGGACCGATCCGTCGGGCCTCATCGGCCATCCGAACGTGCAGGGAGGCCCGGTCGGCATCCGAATACACCGCCACCGTGGCGATGCCCATCTCGCGGCAGGCCCGCTGGACCCGCACCGCGATCTCCCCCCGGTTGGCGATCAGGATCTTTCGGAACATTCCGGGCACGGGCAAATGCCGCGCAAATGCTCGAACGAGTAGATGCCGCTGGAGTGGCCGTCGTTCCACAGGAAGCGCAGGGCGTAGCGACCAACCGGCTCCACCCCCTCCATGCGGAGGCTCTTCTTGTACATCTGGAACGCGGTAGCCGGCGGCTCGGCGGGCTGGTGGGACCCCGTTCCGCAGGAGGCGCAGGGGCAGCGGCGGCGCAGGTACTCCAGGGTGTATTCGCTGCGGTGGCCGTCCTTCCAGTCGATCTCGACGCCGCCGGAGAGCGAAACGTCGATGCCGGCCGGATCGGCGGAGCTCATAGCTTGTGGATCCTCTCGACGTCCCGCACCCCGGGGATGCGGCGCATGGCGTTGAGGATGCGCTCCAGCTGTTTCATGTGCTCGATCTCGATGGTCATCTCGATGACGGCGTTTCTGCCGGCGTCGGTGCGGGCCTCCACGCTGACGATATTGGTGTTGTCGCCGGTCAGGATGCTGGTGACGTCGTTGAGCATGCCGGGCCGGTCATCCACGTGGATGGTGAGCCGCACCGGGTAGGTGGCCTCGGTGATCTTGGTCCACTCCACCTCGATGCGGCGTTCGGCCTCGTACATGAGGCTCTCGACGTTGGGGCAGGTGCGGGAATGCACCGCCACGCCTTTGCCGCGCGTCACGTAGCCCACGATGGGCTCCCCCTTGATCGGATTGCAGCACTTGGCCCGGTAGACCAGCAGATCGTCCACGCCCCGCACCTTCAGGGTGGCCTCGACTTCGGCGGGAGGGCGCGGGGGAGCCGTGACCTTATCCAGGTTCTGATCCTCCAGGGGGGCCAGCTTGGCCAGCACCTGGCGGGCGGAGTACTTGCCGTAGCCCAGGGCCGCCAGCAGGTCCTCCATCCGGTCGCAGCCGTATTCATGCGCCACCTTCTGCATGGATTCCTCGGGAACGCGGCCCAGGGACACCCCGGCGCGGCGGGCCTCCTTTTCCAGCAGTTTGGACCCGATCTCCAGCGCCCTCCCGCGCTGGTTGATGTTGATCCACTGTTTGATCTTCTGCCGGGCCCGGGAGGTCTTCACCAGGGCCAGCCAGTCGCGGCTGGGGGTGTGGCCGGTCTGGGTGAGGATCTCGATAATCTCGCCGTTGCGAAGCTTGTACTTCAGCGGGACAATCCGGCCGTTGACCTTGGCGCCGGTGCAGGCGTGGCCGACCTCGGTGTGAATGGCGTAGGCGAAGTCGATGGGGGTGGCGTCGCGAGGCAACACGATCACCTTGCCCTGCGGGGTGAAGGTGTGGACCTCCTCCGGGTACAGATCGATCTTGAGGGTGGAGAGGAAGTCGCTGGAGTCGGTCATGTCGCTCTGCCATTCCACCAGCTGGCGGAGCCAGGCCATGCGCTGCTCGTCGACCATGGGACCTTTGTGGCCCTCTTTGTATTTCCAGTGGGCGGCGATGCCTTCCTCCGCCAGCCGGTGCATCTCCTCGGTGCGAATCTGCACCTCGAAGGGCTGGCCGTGAGCGCTGATGACACTGGTGTGCAGCGACTGGTAGAGGTTGGGCCGGGGCATGGCGATGAAATCCTTGATGCGGCCCGGCACCGGCCGCCAGTGATTGTGAATGACCCCCAGGGCGGCGTAGCAGTTCTTGACCGAGTCGGTGATGATCCGCAGGGCCAGCAGGTCGTAGACCTCGTCGAGGTTGCAGTGCTGGCGCTTGAGCTTCTGGTGGATCGAGTAATGCCGCTTGATGCGCCCCTCCACGCGGGCCGGCACCTCGGCCTCCGCCAGCTTGGCCGTCACCTCCCGCTGGATCTCCTGGAGAAACTCCTGGTTGGCGTGACGCTTGGATTCCAGCTGCTGGCCCAGGTCCTGAAAGGCCTCCGCGTCCAGGCAGGCGAAAGCCAGGTCCTCGAGCTCCCCGCGAATCTTGCCCATACCCAGGCGCAAGGCGATGGGGGCGTAAATCTCCAGCGTCTCGCGCGCCACGCGCTCGCGCTTTTCCTCGGGCAGGTGCTGGAGCGTTCGCATATTGTGCAGCCGGTCGGCCAGCTTTACCAGCATCACCCGGATGTCGGAGACCATGGCCAGCAGCATCTTGCGAAAGCTCTCGGCCTGGCGGGCCTCCGGCGAGTAGAAATCCAGCTTGCTGAGCTTGGTGACGCCGTCGACGCAGTGGGCGATCTCCTTGCCGAACTGCTTTTCCACCTCCCCTACCGTGGCGGTGGTGTCCTCCACCACGTCGTGGAGCAGGCCGGTGGCCAGGCTGACCAGGTCCAGGCGCATGTCCGCCAGCAGGTGGGCGACCTCCAGCAGATGCGCCAGGAACGGCTCCCCGGAGCGGCGCTTCTGGCTGCCGTGGCGCTCGGCGGCGAAATCAAACGCTCGCCGCAATAGCCCGTGGTCTTCTTTGGGACGGACCTGCTGAAACTTCCGCTCCAGTTCTTCAAAACGCGCCAGGATGGCGCCGGAAGCTACCGGCGTGTCGATGGTGACGGAGTCGGGCATGAAAGCTATTAGCTATTACCTGTTAGCTGTTAGGATTATAGCGCAGGCTTCCGGAACTGTGAAAAACTACGTGTTATGGCCGCCGCCTCCCAAAACGTGATTCTCCTGGCCGGGCCGAACGGGGCCGGCAAGAGTACTGCTGCTACCCATCTGCTGCGGGACGAGTTGCAGGTCGCGGAGTTTGTCAACGCCGACATGATCGCCCAGGGTCTCAGCGCCTGGACGCCGGAGCGGGTGGCCATGGACGCCGGTCGGCTCATGCTGGAGCGATTGCGCGAACTGGCCGCCCGACGGGCGGATTTCGCGTTCGAAACCACCCTGGCCAGCCGCAGCTTTGCGCCTTGGATCCGCGGGCTGCTTTCCGAGGGCTACCAGTTTCGCCTGGTGTTCCTGTGGCTGCCGTCCGCCGACTTGTCTGTGGCTCGGGTGAGCGAACGCGTTCGGCTGGGTGGACACCACGTGCCGGAAGAGACCATACGACGCCGCTACGAGGCGGGGTTACGCAACTTCTTCGCCCTCTACCGGCCGCTGGCAACCTCGTGGAGCTTCTTGGACAACGCCAACCAGGGGCAGTTGGTAGCGGAAGGCGTCGGGTCAGTTGTGACAGTGCACAACGCCACGCTTTGGCGTATACTGGAGCAGAGGTATTCGCATGGCGACATCCGCTGAGCAAGAGGTTGCTGGGCAAACCATCGCCGACAAGTTTCGGGACGGCCGCGTCGAACGAGCTGTCCAGCGGGCGGTTCGCGAAGCGCTGGCCATGCACAAGGCCCTGGGGCATCCGATCGCCACCTGGCGCGACGGCAAGGTAGTCTGGATACCACCCGAGGAGATCCCCGACCCGCCGTCGGAAGCAGAGCCGTAACCGACTGCCCCGTCAGAGGGCTTCCGCCTTAATGCTGCATAGTTTCTTGTGGGGCGGCCCCCCTGGGCCGCAGCCGGGGGCGCCCTCTGGGCCCTGGCCGGCTCACGGCAAGGCCCGGAAAAGGCTGGCCAGGGGGCCAGCCGCGGCGCGGCGGCGCCGCCCACATCGGGCCACCGTAGGCTTCAGCCTCCTCGCATGGGTTGCAGCCCATGCCCACTCGCCTAGGAGCAACTACAACCTGCGCCCACGCCAACGTCAGCCCACGAAGCGGATCGATTTTGCCAAGCGCATCCGGGTAGTTAAGTGAACAGTATTGAGGCTAGCCCGGCTTCTTGCCACCCGCGTCGGCCTTTTTCTTGCGGGTTTCCAGGGCCCTCGTCATCCACTGATCGGCCTGGGAGGAAAGCTGCTTGTTCTCATCGACCGTCTCGGCGAGGTAGGCCTTCTGCCGGAACATGAGATTCAGGTAAGCCATGGCGTCGTCATACTGCGGATCCAGCTCCAGGGCCTTCTCCAGGTACTCGATGCCTTCCTTGGCCACCACTTCATTCGTGGCCCGAAGCTCCTCGCGGGCCTTCTTGTCCTTGATGGGACCGGGGTCTTCCGGCCTCATGCCCAGCTTGGCCCAGGCTTCGGTCTGCGGCTGGAAGCACTTGGTCCAGCTGATTACGCCCAGCGTGTAGTAGGCGCCCTTCTTGGTCTTATCCAGCTCGATCAGCTTGAGGTTCCACCTCTTGGCCTCGTCGAGTTTCTGCTGGTTGAAGGCCAGCGAACCGAGATACTCCACCGCCAGAGTGTTGGCGGGGTCGCGTTCCAGAACGTCGGTAAAGCCCTTGGTGGCCATCTCGGCGTTGCGCATGTTCTCCTCCGAGGGGGCGCCGGGCACGTACTGGCTCATGTACGCCGTGGCCAGGTAGAGCCGGGCGTTCATAAAGCTGGGATCCAGCTCCACGGCGCGCTTGAAACGCTCCACGGCCATGGCGTAGTTGGCGCTGGAAAAAGCGGCCACGCCCTTGTTGAGCTGATCGCGAGCCCGGAGCTGCTGGATGACGTTGCCACAGCCGCTGGCGGCCACCGCCGCCGCGGCCACCATGCCCAACCGCAGAACCTTCTGAAGCCTCATGCCACCCCCCCGGTTTACTGGCCCGCCTCGATCTTGGCGGTGATCAGGCCGATCTTGTCGATGCCGGCGCCCTTGGCGATGTCGATGACCTCGGCGACCTCGATAAAATTCAGGCCCGGATCGCCCTTGACGAACAATACCCGTTCGGCGCGGGTCTTGAAGATGTCCTCCAGCCGGGCGCCCAGCATGCGCTTGTCGACCGGATCCTGGTTGATCATGATCTGGTTGCCGGTGTTGACCGACACCACCACGGTGCGGAGGTTGTCCTGTTGCTGCTGCTGGTTGGGATTCGGTTGGGGTACCAGCGCCTCCAGCCCCTTGGGCTTGCTGGGCGCCACCACCATGAAGATGATCAGCAGCACCAGCAGGACGTCAATCAGCGGCGTCATGTTGATTTCTGAATTGGCGCCCTTGCTCGCTATTCCCATTGCCATAACGATCTCTCCTTCGTCTCCCCGACGAACCAGCCACTGTGCCAGGCAGGAATGCCTGGGTTACTGCGACATGGCAGCCCCCGGCGTGCCGGCCGCCGGCCGGCTCGATTCCTCCACCTTCTCAGTCAACAGGCCGATCTGATCGACACCCGCGGTCCGGATATTATCCACCGCCTCCACCACCACTCCGTACTTGGCGCGCGAATCGCTGTTGACGTAGACGGTCTTGTCGAGCTTGTTGGCGATCATGTCCTTCACCTTGGGACCGAGTTCCGCCGACGGCATCTGGGTCTTGCCCAGAAAAACCTTGCCGTCTCTAGTGACGGCCACCACCACGGCGTCGTCTTTGTCGGCCGGCGCCATGTTGGAAGGATTGCGGGCCTTCACCTTGTCGACGCTGATGCCCTTGGTGAGCATCGGGGTGATGACAATAAAGATGATCAACAACACCAGCATGACGTCCACCATGGGCGTCACATTGATGTCAGACATGGCGCGCTTTTCGGTTACTCCCATTGCCATAAGCAGACTCCTGTGGCCCGGGCGGGCGGAAGGCTGGGCCCGCCCGGGTGAAGTTACTTGCGCGCCGCCTTGGCCTGCGAACGCTTGATGAAGTAATCGACGAGTTCGGAGCTGGAGTTGCCCATCTCGACCGTGAAGCCGTCGCAGCGGGTCGAGAAGGCGTTGTACATCCAGACCGCGGGCACGGCCACGAACAGGCCGATGGCGGTGGTGACCAGCGCCTCGGCGATGCCGGCCGAGACCGCGCCCAAACCGGCCGACTTCTCGCTGGCGATGCCCTTGAAGGCGTTGATGATGCCGACCACGGTGCCGAACAGGCCCACGAAGGGGGCCGTCGAGCCGATGGTGGCCAGGCCGCCCAGGCCGCGGCGGAACTCAGCTCCCACGATGGCCTCGGCGCGCTCCATCGCCCGCTTGGAGGCCTCCACATGCTCGCCCGGAATCTCGACGCTCAACTCGTGGGCGTGAAATTCCTGCAACCCCGCCGTGACCACCTTGGCCAGGTGACTCTTCTTGTGGCGCTCGGCGATCTTGATAGCCTCGTCCAGCTTGGCCTCTCGCAGGGCCCCGGCCACCGCCGGAGCAAAGGCCCTGGACTGCTTGCGCGCCCCGGTGTAAGCCAGGTAGCGGTCAATCATCACACCAATGGACCAGGCCGACATGATGAACAGCACGATGACTACTGCCCGGGCCGCCCAGCCCATCTGCGTCCAAAGCGAAATGGGGTCCCAACCGATCTGCTGCGCTTCCTGCAACAGCAGCATTCCCAAAACTGAAAGCTGCGATACCATGGAAATCCAACCCTCCTATCCGAGTTGTGAGAATCTTACTGCGTTAACGTGAAGTTCACGTCGATTTGGGTGATCACCTCGACCGGCTCGCCGTTCAGCAGAGTCGGCTTGTAACGCCACCTCTTGACCGCTTCCAGAGCAGACGGAATCAGCAGCGGGTGACCGCTGATGGCGCTCAACTGCTCGATGGTGCCTTCTTTGCTGATGATGGCGTTGAGTTTGACCACGCCGGAAATTCGGGCCTGCTTGGCCAGCGGCGGATAAAGCGGCGATGGCGCCGACAACTGCATGGCCTTCTGCACGTTGCCGCCCACCCGGATGCGCTGCGGCGCGGCCGCCTTGGGGGCTTCGACCTTGGGCGGCGGGGGAGGCGCTACCGGAGCCGACGAAATGATCCCGCCGATGACCCCGCCTACCTGCCCCCCGGGCATCCCGCCGGGAACGCCCCCTACCACCCCGGCGATGGTCGGCGCCGGCATATCGTCCTCTTTGATGATGGCCACGTTCTTTGGGATGGCCTTGGGCTGCAACAGCTTGCCGGCGTCGAACTCGCGCGGCACCACCTTCTGGATCTTCACGATTACGGCCGGCGGGGGCGGCGGGGGCGGGGGTGGCGGCGCCACCAGGTAGGACATCAGCTGATGCGCCGGCAGCACGTTGGTGTAAATCAACGGCATCACGACCAGGACCGCGAGCCCGATGCTCTCCACTATAAAGGAGAACAAAAAGGTGTACTTCGTCTTAGTCTTGGCCAACTGCCCCGACTCCAGCAGACTTTGCTCGAACATAAGCCCTCCTTGCAGCGCCAGCTGTCAGCTGTCCGCCGCCAGCAGTTACCCTCCAGCCACCTTACGCCGGTTCGCCGGCCGCTCCACCAGCAACGGCCCTCTCGCTGCCTTCCGCCTGTCAGCCTCGCCCTTAAGCCAGATCAGAATGGGGCTGGCCACGAAAACCGTAGAATAGGTCCCGACAATGATACCAACCACCAGGGCGAAAGAAAAGCCGTTCAGCACCTCCCCGCCAAACAAAAACAGGGACAGCACCGTCAGAAACGTCAGCCCGGAAGTGAGCACCGTCCGGCTGAGCGTCTGGTTGATGCTGGCGTTGATCAGCGGCTCGAACTCGATCCGGCGCATCAGCTTCAGGTTCTCGCGGATGCGGTCGAAAATCACAATGGTGTCGTTCATCGAATAGCCCACCAAGGTCAGCAGAGCGGCGATAACGGTGAGCGAAACCTCCTTGTTGAACAGCGAGAACAGGCCCACCGTGATGAGTACATCGTGAAAAACCGCGGCCACAGCCGCAAACCCATAGATCCACTCGAAGCGAAACCAAATGTAAACCAGCATGCCGAACAAGGCCAGCAGGGTGGCCTTGATCGCCTGCCACTGCAGGTCCCGCCCGACCTTGGGGCCGACCGTCTCGACCTGCTTGATCGTAAACGGCCCCAGGTAGGTCTCGCTTTGGAGCGCCGATATGATATCAGGAACCACGCCCGAAACGGAACGCAATTCGTCAAAATTTTTGATCAGGCCGGACCGGGGCGGGGAGTTCCGGAAATCGACGATATCCCGGGCCAGCTTCTCGAGCTGGGATGGCGTCAGGTTGGCCTTGGCCGCCAGGGGGCTGGAGCGCAGCTTCTCGGTCACCGCCGCTATGCTGGCGTTGTTGAAGTCGAGTTTGTTGGCATCGGCCCCCAGGGCAGCGTCGAGCGCCTGAACTATGGCCACCCGGCCCGTCTCCAGGCTCTGTTCGCTGGCCAGTTCCAACCCGATCAGGACCTGGTGCGTGGAAGCCTCGTCGTAGGGTTGCAAGGTGGCGCCCGAAAGCCCCTTGTCTCGCAGCGCCCCCCGGATCTTGTCCAACTGGGGCGCCTGCTGGAACTTCACCAGCACCACCGTGCCCCCCCGGAAGTCAATCCCATAGTGCGGCCCGCCCTTGACGATCAAGCTGCCGATGCCGATCAGGCTCAGAACCACCGACAGGCCGATAAAGATCCGCTTCTTGCTAAGGAAGTCAAAGTTGGTGTTGGCCAGTAGCTGCATTAGAGACACCCTATGGGTGGCGCCGCAATCCTAGACACCACTTGGCCCTCAAAAGTTCCCGGCGCATCAGATGCTCAGCTCCGTGACTTGCTGGCGGCGCGAGAGCACGTAATCGAACATGACCCGGCTCACAAAGACCGCTGTAAACACGTTGGCGATCAACCCAATCACCAGCGTGACGGCAAAACCCCGAACCGGCCCGGAGCCAAAAATGAACAACAACGCCGCCGAAACCACCGTGGTGACGTGGGTGTCGATGATGGTCAGGAACGCCTTGCTGAAGCCGGCCTCCACCGCCGCCACCACCGTCTTGCCGCCCCGCAGCTCTTCGCGGATGCGCTCGAAGATCAGGACGTTGCTGTCGACCGCCATGCCCACTGTCAGGACTACGCCGGCGATGCCCGGCAGCGTCAGGGTGGCGCCGAAGTATCCCAGCGCCGCCATCAGCAGGATGACGTTGAGAGCCAAGGCCACCACGGCGTTGACCCCCGCCTTCTTGTAATACACCAGCATGAAGAGAACCACCGCCGCCAGGCCCGCCAGGCCGCTGATGACCCCCTGGCGAATGGAGTCGGCCCCCAGCGAAGGACCGACGGTGCGCTCTTCGAGCGGCAGCACCGAAGCCGGCAGCGACCCCGCCCGCAGCACCAGCGCCAGGTCGCTGGCCTCCTGCTGGCTGCGCAGGTTGTCGATCCGGCCCTGGTCTTCGATGCGGCTCTTGATCACCGCCACGCTCCGGATCCGTCGGTCCAGCACCACCGCCAGGTTGTTCCCAATGTTGGCCTCGGTGTAGCGGCCGAAGCGCTGGCCCGCCTCTACCGACAGAGAAAACTCCGTCGCCCAGGAGCGGCTCGCCAGATCCTGCGCTTCCCGAGCATTGCGCAGATCGCGGCCCGTGACCACCGGGCTGCGGGCCAGCAGGTACCAGCTCTCCTCCGCCGGCTGAGCCGAGGCCCCCCGGGCCTGGTACTTCAGCATCTCGCTGTTCTCCGGCAATACCCCGCCCCGTTCCGCCTGGCCCGCCTCCAACGATGGAAACGGTCCCCCCTTGACCTCGCGGATCTCCAGCAACGCCGTAGTTTGCATGATATCCCGGACGCGGGCCGGATCATCGACGCCCGGCAACTGAACCATGATCTCGTACTCGGCGTCGATGCGGCCGTGCTGCTGGATGCTTGGCTCGGTCAGCCCCAGCCCGTTGATGCGGTTCTCGATGGTCTGGATCGACTGAGTGAGGGTGTCGCGCTTCAACTGGGCCAGGAAGGCCGGTTTCAGGGTCAGGCGCCAGGAGGTGACGTCGACCGGGGAGTAAATCCACTCCTGGAACCGGTCGTCGATCAGGCCCTTGAAGTCGCTGGAACGCTCGGCCGGCAGGCCCTTCAGCTCCACCTGTACGGTGTCGGCCTCTTCGACCTTCTGGGGATCATTTCGCTCCAAAGAAGCGAAAGTGATGTTGAGGCGGTTTAGCTCCTGCCGCAGCCGCTCACGGGTCTGGTCGGCGTGGGCCTTGACAGCGTCCTGCACCTGTACCTGCAAGACCAGGTGGGAGCCGCCTTTCAGATCCAGTCCCAAGTGAATGCGTTTGCTTAGGTTCCCCAGCAGCTCGGCCTTCGAGCGCGGCAGCTCGACGATGCCGTATACGCACGCCAGGATGACCAGGACGGTAAAGACCGAGCGGTAGAGCAGGCTTCGCGACATGGCGGCGGCTACTTTTTCTCCTTCTGCTTGTCCTCCGGCGGAGCAACCACGCTGGACACGGCGCTGCGGGCCACCTGCAGCTTGACATTATCCGGCTTGACGCGCAACACGATGGTCAGGTCCTCGTTCAGTCCCACGATGGTCCCCACGATCCCGCCGCTGGTCACCACCTGGTCGCCGTTCTTCAGGCCCTCCAGCAGCTGCTTCTGCTTCTTTTGGCGCCGCTGCATGGGCAGGAACAGCACAAAGTAGAAAACCACAAAGATCAGAAAGAACGGCAGCAACGAGGCGATCCCGCCGGGCAAGGGCGACTGCTGGAGCATGACGGCGGCGCAAATCATGGGCGTTTGAGACGGCTACTCCTCTTCCAGACTCGGGGAGCGGAAGGACCCTAGCAGACTTGGGAGGTTGCCAAACAATATAGCGTGCCTGATTTGGCGCATTCTGTCAAGATAGGTCCAAAGATTGTGGCAGGTGGCCAGGGTCGAAAACAGCATCTCGCCGGCCAGGAACAGGTGCCGCAGGTAGGCCCGCGAATAACGGGAGCAGGCCGGGCAGAGGCACCCCGGATCGATGGGGCGCGGATCGTCCCGGTACTTCTGGTGCTTGATCAGAAGGCGGCCCCGGCTTGTAAACAGGTAGCCGTTGCGGGCGTTGCGCGTGGGCAGCACGCAGTCCATCATGTCGACGCCGCGGGCCACGTACTCCCCCAGTTCCTCCAGAAGACCCACGCCCATACAGTACCGGGGCCGGTCTCGGGGCAACAGATCCTCGGTGGCCTCCACCATATCGAGGCTCACCGAGCGGGGCTCGCCGACCGAGAGGCCGCCCAGGGCGTAGCCGTCGGCCTCCAGCTCCACCAGGCGACCGGCGCATTCCCGCCGCAGGTCTCGAAACATCGACCCCTGGACGATGGGAAACACCGCCGGCCGGCGGTGGGCCAGCCCGCGCCGGGCCCAGCCGATGGTGCGCTCCATCGAGCGCCGGGCGTGCTCGTGGGTCGCCGGGTACTCGGTGCACTCGTCCAGCACCATCCGGATGTCGCTCCCTAGGGCTTCCTGGATGTCCAGCGCCGTTTCCGGCGTGAAGCGGTGCTCGCTGCCGTCCAGGTGGGAGCGGAAGATGACTCCGTCCTCGGTGATCCGTCGCAGGGCGCGGAGGCTGAAAACCTGAAAGCCGCCGGAGTCGGTCAGGATGGCCCGGGGCCAGCCCAGGAAGCGGTGCAGACCGCCCAGGCGGGCGATACCCTCATGCCCCGGCCTCAGAAACAGGTGATAGGTGTTGGCCAGCAGGATCCCGACGTCGAGCACCTGCTCCAGCATCTGCTGGGTCAGGCCCTTGACCGAGCCGTGAGTTCCCACCGGCATGAAGACGGGGGTCTCGATGGTTCCGTGGCTGGTATGCAGCAGGCCGGCCCGGGCTCGGCTGTGGGGGCACTCCGCGACCACCTCGAACTGACACAGGCATTCCTGCCTGTTCATCCCATCAGGACCTTGACGACAAACACATACAGGGCCCAGGGAGCCAGCACCACCGCCGCCACCAGGCCCTTGCTCTTGCCCGTCAGCCGCGAGATGCCGAGCACCAGCAGCGTGATCACCCAGAAGCTGAACAGGTCAACGCTGGAACCCACCGCGTACAGCTTCTTCTGGTCGGCGCGGTCGAACAGCAAGCTGAGGTTCGCCATGGGGACGAGATTCTGGATGTCGATCCCCTCAGCGTCCTTGGCCAGCACGATCGGGATGGCGATGAGGCTATAGAGCGAATTGGGCAGCCAGGCATGGGTCACCACGGAAAACAGCTGCCGGAACTTCGCCCCCCCGCCCAGGATCACATTGGTGAGCAGCAGGAAGACGGAGGCGAACAGCAGCATGCTGATGGCCGGTCCGACAACGGCCCCGCCGACCATCAAATAGGCGCCCCACTTCACCGACATGTCGATGGCGCGCTGTTTCTGCTCCGGCGGCATGCGGTCCATGCCGGGACTGGACTCCATCTTCTCCCTCATGGCGTGCTCGAGAACCCCGCGCTGATAGGCGATCGTCATGCTCGCCATGCCGATGACAGTCATGAGGACAAGGGCGGGCCAGAACTGGGGCCGGCTGACCAGGGCCTCGATGGCGGCGACGGGCGAAAGGAAGATGCCGATGACGGGATGCAGTGGGGCTTCGGCGGCAGCCGGTTGGGGCGCTGGGGCAGCCATGGCGGACCTCCTGGGATGGGCCGGGCCCAGTGTAGCGTCCGGGAGCGCGGGGCGCAAGGATCGAGCCGATGTCATCCCGAGCACAGCCGATGTCATCCCGAGCGCAGACGGTGTCATCCCGAGCACAGCCGATGTCATCCCGAGCACAGACGGTGTCATCCCGAGAACAGCCGGTGTCATCCCGAGCGCAGCGAGGGATCTGCTTTTCGCCCGCCGCAACAGCAGATCCCTCGCTGCGCTCGGGATGACAATCGCGCGGGATCCCGGCCCATCGCCCGTCGCCCGTCCCGGCAGCGCCGGGATCACAACCATTTATGAAATCTACACGGTGCGCGGGCGTATACTGGGGGTGACGATAGCCGTGGGGTGATGGAGTAGGACCTATGAATCTGGACAGAGTTCTTGAAGATTTGCACGCCGAAAGGCAATGGCTGGACACCATGATCGGGGCGGTGGAGCTGGTTTCCAACTCGCCGTCGCACCGCTTGATCCGGAAGTTGGACCGCAGCCTGGGGCGAAACGGGTCGGCCAGGATCGGCCTGAGGCTGGATCACCAGCAAAGGGCCGCTTTGCTGCGGCTTGCCCACCAGGTGCGGGCTGACAAGCCGCGGGCGATGCAGCCGGCAAGGGTAGTGGAGTTCGCGGCGCCCAACCGACGCCAGAAGCCAGTGGCGGCCTGACCGGGTCACCTCTCTGCATCCTGTCAGGCACTGCCAAACAAGAGCGGCGCTTTGACCTTGGCGGCCAGGAATGCCGTGGTGGCCGGGGCGGAAACCCGCTTGACGTCGAAGGGGCGGAGGCGCGTCCGTCGGTTGACGCCGGTGGCAAATGAGAAACCCAACTCATAACCGCACCCCTCGGCGATCCGCTGTGTCTCCAGGTTGAAATCGCCGTAGTCGCCTACCGGGTAGGCGATGGAGCGAACCGGCCGGCCGATCTGGGTTTCCACCAAGGTCTTGGAAGCGCGCAGTTCCACTTCCTGAGCCTGCGAGTCGAGCGTGCTCAGGACTCGGTGAGTCAGGGTGTGAGAGCCGATGGTGATCCCGCCGCCTTCCACCTCCCGGATCTGGTCCCAAGTCATCAACTCCCCCGATTGCATCTCCGGGTCCGGGAACGCCACGCCGGCGGCCTGGGAGATCTCCTGGAGCAGGAACTGGGTTTGCTCGGCCGGTTCCGTGCGCATCCGGGTCATCAGTTCCTGAATCACCAGGCTGCTTGTTCCTGCAACCTGGTATCGCCGGCCGCCGACCGCTAGAGAAGACTTGCCGGTGCGCTTGATGAAGTAGGAGATCAGGTCCCACCAGCCAAGCCGCCGGGAGCTGGTCAGGCCGGCCGGAATGAAGAAAATCGCCGGCACCCGGTAGTGTTTCAGGATAGGGAACGCCAAGGTGTAGTTGTCCAGGTAGCCGTCGTCGAACGTGACCATCACGCCGGGCCGGGTCCAGGCGCCTCCCGACCTCAGAGCGGCGATCAGATCGTCCTCCGAGAGGATTTCGGCGCGCCGGCTCAGCCAGCACATCTGGCGGTCGAACTCGTCGACCGTGGGCCCGGCGAACACCCCGTCGGCGAACGGGGTAGCGAAAGAGGGGTTGCTTGGGCGGATGCGGTGGTAGTTCAGGATCGGCAGCCAGGGCAGGGATCCAAGGTCGAACCGATCGAAGATCCGCATGCTGTGCAGACCCTCTGCCAGCCAGGCCTTTGGTCCTTTGGACAATCCCATTGGCTTCCTAGGCGACTACCGAGAGGCCGGGGAGGCGGATAGCGTTAGTATACCAATAACTCAGGCGTTGACGCCGCTGTCCCCTAGGTTATTCTGGCGCCATGGCTATGCCATGGCCGGTGTTACTGATGAGCCGGGCCCTGGGGCCGGGGGGAACGGAACGCCAGTTGGCGCTAACGGCCCGGTCTCTGGACCGCTCGCTGTTCCAACCTCACGTGGGCTGCTTTGTCGCGGGCGGGGCGAGGGCCGACGAACTGGCAGTTGCTGGCGTTCCGGTGGCGCATTTCGGGGTCCACTCCTTCCTTTCCGCCAGCCTTCTAAGAGAAGCCGGGCGGATGGCGCGTTATCTGAAGCGCCACCGGATCCAGTTGGTCCACACCTTTGACGCGCCCATGAACCTCTTCGGGGTGCCGGTGGCCCGCGCCTGCGGCCTGCGGGCCGCGATCTCGAGCCAGCGCAGTCATCGGGACCTGTACCCCGGCTGGTACCGGCAGCTGTTGCGATTCACGGATCACATGGCGGATGGGGTAGTCGTAAACTGTGAAGCGGTACGCCGCCAGCTGGTGGAACAAGACCGGGTGCCGGAAGGGCGCATCTGGCTGTGCCACAACGGCATCGACACCGAGGTGTTCCGGCCGCTGGAGCAGCCGCCCCCCGAGGCGCTGCGTGACGCCTCCCTGGTGGTCGGCGTGGTTTCCGTGCTGCGACCCGAAAAGGATCTGGAGACCCTGCTGCGCGCCTTCGCACAGATCCGGGGGTTGCGACCAGGCTTGAAACTTGCGGTCGTCGGAGAGGGGCCCTTGCAGGAACAATTGCAGGTTTGCTCCCGAACCTTGGGCCTCGACTCCAGCTGTCACTTTGAGCCCCCGACAGTCGATATCGCTCGGTGGCTGCGAGCGATCGATATCTTTGTGCTCCCGTCGGTCTCGGAAGCCTTCTCCAACTCCTTGATGGAGGCCATGGCCTGTGGCTGCTGCGCGGTCGCTTCTCGAGTGGGGGGGAACCCGGAGTTGGTGACCCATGAGCAGACCGGACTGCTGTTTCCGCCCCGAGACGTGGCCGGACTGGCAGCGGCGTTGAGACGCCTGATCGAGCAAGAGTCCTTGCGCAGACAGCTGGCCGAGCGAGGGCGGGAACGGATTCACAGCCAATTTTCAGCCCAGGCGGCGGCCCGTCGCATGGCCCAGCTCTACCTGAGCCTCCTCACTACTACTAGGGGATCCGCCGGCGAGGTGGTAGAGCCAGGGCATTGACCATCCGGTGACCTCTCCAGCATTCAGAACCCGATAACGTTCAAGGTTGCCGACGCGGTGCCCGTCGAGGGGCCGCTGGTGGCAATGACGGTGAGGGGATAGCTTCCGCCGGGCATCCGGATGCCGGGACCTGCCGAACCCACCTTCATCTGGACCAGGCCGCTGCCCCCCAGCGAGGGGGGGATGAAGGTTGCCACGCTGTTTGCAGGCTGCCCGACGACCTCGAAAGTGATGGTCCCCTGAAACGAAGCCGGAGCCAGGACGGTCACAACGTATGTTGCCGATCCCGTTGACAAAACCGTCTGGGAGGGCGGCGACACTGTCATCGAAAAAGCCGCCGCCTCAGACACCAGGAGGCTCACGGAAGCTGTGTGGGACTGCGCTTCGCTGGTACCGGTGATCGTAAGCCAATGGGGCCCCCCGGTTGGGGTGGAGCTGGTGGTAACAACTCGCATCTGGCTGGAGCCGGAGCCAGTGACAGTGGGAGGGCTGAAGCTGGCAAAGGAACCCGCCGGCAGGCCGGCCGCCTGAAAACCGACTGTCCCATTGAAGGGACCGGACCCGGTGACGCTGACCGTGTAGTCGGCAACCCCACCAGGTCGGACGGTCCGGGAGCCGGGCGCCGCGGAGAGCAGAAAATCCGAGCCGGACGTCACCACCAGGGTGACGAAGGCAGATTGGACCACCGGGCCACTCGTTCCAGTGATCCTCAAGGGGTAAGAACCCTCCACAATCGTCAGGCTGGTACTGATCGCCAATGTCGAGGCGCCGGATCCGAAAACGAACGGCGGGCTAAAACTCGAGGTCGCTCCGGAGGGCAGGCCCCCGACCCCCAGGGCCACTAGCCCGGAGAAGTTTCCAGTCTTGGCTACGTTGACCGAATACGTGGTGGTGCCGCCAGGGGGCACCGAACGTGAGGCCGGGGTGGCGGAGACAGAGAAGCCTGCCTGGGAGATGACCGTCAGATTCACCGTTGTGGAGTGAATCAGGCCGCCGCTCGTTCCGGTGATGATAATGTTGTAGGGGCCCCCGGGAGGCGTGGAAATGCTGGTCGAGAGGGTCAGAGTGGTGGAACCGCCGCCGGTGACGGTGAAGGGGACGAAGCTGGCTGTCACCCCCGCCGGCAAGCCGCTGGCCTGGAAGCTGACCGTGTCGTTGAATGAAAAAAGCGGCGTGATGGTGACTGTGTACGTGGCGCTGCCGCCCTGGCTGACGGTTCGAGACGCTGGAGTGGCAGACACGGTGAAGTCCGGAACGTCCGGGGGGGGCCCGGCAGGTTCGCCAACCCGGGCTACGAAAACATCGGAGCGGCTGGGGTTGCCCCAATTGCTGGTGAAGGTCACAAACTGGCCGTCCTTGCTGATGGATGCCCTGGGCGTGTGCCAATACTCGCCCGCCCAGTTGCTGTGGTGATGCAGCAGCCGGCGAATCCGCTGGCTGCCGTCGGTGGCTGCCTGAAGAATCTGGTTCTTCCACAGATCGGGCGCGCCCGGGCTGGTTGCAAAGGTGCTGATGGTCACCCAGCCTTCGTCGTCGGAAATCAGCGAGGCATGGTTGCCCACCGTCCAGTCATCGTTGAAGCTGAGCAGGGAGGTGAACTGGCCGGGGTCGGCATGCCGGCGCCACAGCATGCGGTTGTTCCAGTTGTCGTAGCCCACCCGGATTCCGGCGCCGTCATCGCCGTGACCGGGCGCCCAGTAGGGTCCCGGCAGGTTAGGGTCCGATGGCCCGTCATCCCGGATGTCGGTAACCTGGTTGGTCTCGAGGTCCACGAACTTGTCCTCAATCTGGCCGGCGCCTTCCAGGCCGGTGTCCATCTCCAGGTAGCGTCCGGTTTTTTCCATGACGCACTCGTCCATCCCGATCAGATCGAACCTCCAGACCGAATCGGTGCTGCGCTTGTAGACGCCGGCGCCCAGCGACGAGTAGCCGGCATCCTTCCAGGTGAAGCAAGTGACGTCGTCATTGGAATAGGCCCAATGCATTTGCGCGCTGTGGTGGCCGGAAGGGAAGTTGGGGCGCAGGTCCTTGATCAGGGTGTAAGCCCGGGTGGTGACGTTATATTCCCACAGGCGCAAGTCCTGGTCGTGCACCAGCATTTTGCTGGGGTTAAGCCAGCTCCAGGTAGCGTCTTCTTCGCCGGCGGAGGAGCCGGCCGGGGTGCGGTTGGGGAAGGCGGCACGCTTGTTGGAAACCCGCATGGTGGCCGGATCGAAGTCGTAGAGGGTGGCCTGGCCGCCGACGGAATGAACGTAGAGGCGGGTGGAATCTTTGTTGAATGTGGGCCAGTAGGAGTAGGCGTGGTGGTTCACCGCTCCATCCCGGCTGTCAGTGACCCGCAGGATGCTGGTGCCGAATGTGGGATCGACGAACGTGCCGCCGGCCGGCGGCAGCGGGGGCGGCGCCGGCGGCGGATAGGAGTTGTAAGGGGGGAACTCGATGGGGCCCTGGGCGGGGAACGGGATCGTGCCGAGCAGAAACAGCAAAGCGGCCCGAATCACAGACACCGCAATCCTTTTCAGCCGACACATAGTCAACGTCCTCCTCCGACCCCGGGTAAGCCCGTCGGCCAACCTGAAACCCCGGGCTCAGGGTTGGCCGGACCAATGCTGCTCTAGAGCGTTGCCCGTACTGTAGCACCAATCCATTTCCTAGGAAAGTAAAAAAGCTGGGACCACTTGTAAGCTGTTAAAAACAATATAGATGATCAACCTTGCCCAGAGGAAAATGCTGAGCTTGTGGCCTAACCTAAAGGGAAGCCTGGAGCGCTCGTCAAGCCGAGGTCGCTATCGCTGGTCGTGGCAGAAGGTGCACTCGTTGGAGGCCCCGGCGGCGCGGTGGCAGTCCATGCAGGCGGCCATGGAAGTCTCCTTTTCCTTGCGGAGCACTTCGCGCTCCCGCACCGGCCCGTGGCAGGTCTCGCAAGTGGCCTTGGCCCGCGCCAGGTGCTCCTTGTGACTGAAGAATACGTAGTCGGGGATCCGGTAGACGCGCTTCCAGGGGACCGGCTCGCCCTTCTGGTGATGCTCGCCGAGGCGCTGGATGTGGGGGCTGTCCTTTTTGACGGCCGAGTGGCAGGCCATGCACTTGGCGGTGGCCGGCAGGGTCGCGAATTCGCCTGGCTCCGGCATCTCGTGACAGTGCTTGCAGTCCAGGCCTGCCGCCGCATGCAGGCGGTGGCTGAAGGGGAGGGGCTGCACCGGGGGCGGGGGAATGTACTTGGGCGGCGCCTGGGCGGCGGCCATCAGAGGAATCAGGGTGGCCATCCAGACGGCGGCGGGCATCCACTCATGCTAGCACCCCTCAGGCGGCCGAGACCTCGCGGCAGACGTCAGCCACCTCCACGCGGTTGCGCCCCAGCGACTTGGCGCGATACAGCGCCTGGTCCGCCCACTCCACCACCGATTCCCAGCTGTCGGCGACGTGGCCGTCGGTGGGGCAGGAGGAAACCCCGCAACTGATGGTGACGGAGGAGCTCAGCCAGGTGTCCAGTCGCGCCAGCCGCAGTCCCTCGACGCGGGCCCTCAGACGTTCGGCGGTGGCAGCGGTCTCCAGGGTGCTTTGTTCCGGCAGAAGAACCACGATCTCCTCGCCCCCATACCGGAAGGCGCCGTCGGAGCTGCGCAGACCCTCGTGGACCGCCCGCGCCACCCGGCGCAGGGCCTCATCGCCGGCCAAGTGCCCGCGGGTATCGTTGTAGGCTTTGAAATGGTCGACGTCGCAGAGAATCACCCCATAAGAGCTGCCGTAGCGCAGGGCCCGCTGATGGAACTCGCCAATGCGTTCCTCAAATGCCAGGCGATTGCCGACCTGCATGAGGGCATCCAGGCGCGAGAGCCTTTGCAGCCGGTTGTTCATTTCCTCCAGCTGCTCGTTCTTGGTCCGAAGCTCCTGCTGGAGCTTCAGGATGCGCTCGGCGGCCCGCATCCGCACCTGCAGCTCGCGCCGGTCCAGGGGCTTGACAATGAAATCGTCGGCCCCGGCGGTCATGCCCGTAATGAGGTCCTCCTGGGCCGACAGCGAGGTCACCATGATGACGTAGACGTAGCCCCGCCGGCCGCTCTGGCGGATACGCCGGCACAACTCCAGCCCGTCGAAGCCCGGCATCATCCAGTCGGTGATGACGAAGCTGAAGTCGCCGCCGGAGAACGTCTCCCAGGCCTCCAGCCCGTTGGAGGCGGCCACCACCTGGTGACCGAAGCTGGCTACCGCCTTTTCCAGCAGACGGCGCGAGGCGGCATCATCCTCGGCGATTAAGACGGTCATGACACTCCTGGCCAGCCAGCGCCCGGGCCAGCGCCGCCAGGCTCATCGACGGCACGACGATGCCGGCCGCCTGGCTGGTCCTGGCCTTGCCGTTGAGGGGCTCGATCTCGGGCAGCCCCTGCCGGATCTGCTGCGCCAGGTGTACCTGCGCCAGGTGTACCTGCGCCAGGTGTACCAGCGACTCATGCGAAGCGGGGTCGGTTTTGGTAGGCATAGGTCCCATCGAAGACTCATCGGCCTGGAATGATAAAAGTTGTAATCCGACTCTGCCGATCCTACCCCTGAGGCGCCATGGAGGACCCCCCGGACCCCCAGCAAGAGATCATCTACGCGGTCTCTCACGACCTGCGCGGGCCAGTGTTGAACATCCAGGGCTTCCTGCGTCGCCTGCGGAGCGGCTGCAAAGCATTGGACGAGCAGACGGAGGCGTGGCTGCTGACCGCTGAGCAGCGCCAGAGTTGGGGCCAAACCTGGCGCGAGAAAGTGGAGCGGTCGCTGGAGGTCATTGAGGACAATGCCCGCCGTCTGGAGCAGCGTCTGGAGGGCCTGCTGGAGCTTTCGCGGGCCGGCGCCGGGCCGCTGCGGCTGGAGCGCTTTGCGGCCGCCGAGGCTGCCCAACAGGTACTCGCCCAGCTCGCCGGCGTGGCGGCGGCAAGCCAAACCAGCCTGCGGGTGGCTGCCATGCCAAAACTGAATGCCGATCGCAGCCGGGTGCAGGAAATGTTCTGCCGCCTGGTCACCAACGCCATCCAGTTTGTCGTCCCGGACCGCCCCGGCGCCGTGACCCTGGGCGGGCAAACGGAAGGCGGCCAGGTCATCTGTTGGGTCAAGGACAACGGCATCGGGATCCGGCCCCATCACCACCAGAGCATTTTCCTGCCGTTTGGTCAGGTGCGGCAAAGGCCTGCGCCGGGAGTAGGTGTGGGGCTGGCCATCGTCCAGAAACTGATGCGCCAGCACGGGGGCCGGGTGTGGGTGGAATCGACGCCGGGCGAGGGCAGCACGTTCTACTTGGCCTTCCCGTCGTCGTCACCCGTCTAGATCACCGCCTCAATGGAATCAATGGCTTGGCCGTCGCAAATTTGCGACGGAAGGTTTTTGCAACAAGCCCTAAAGGACTGTGGCCCGGCGGCCGATAAGCGACTTGGAGGGCTTATGCCAGACACCGTACCCCGCCCCTCGGTTCTCATCGTCGAGGACGACCCCGACTATAACGACTTGCTGCGGGAAGCCTTCACCGACGCCGGCTTCCGCGCCCTGCGCGCCAGTAACGGCCAGAAAGCTCTCAACATCCTGCACCAAGAACCCGTCGACCTGGTGGTTTCCGATTTCGTGATGCCGGAAGTCAACGGCCTGGAGCTCTGCCGCCTGCTCCAGCAGGACTTCCGCCTAGCCCGCACCAAAGTGATTCTTTATTCCGGCAACCCGGACGGCACTTTCCGCCGCCGGGCCCGCGAACTCGGCGCTGTCGACTACTTGGCCAAGTCCGGCGACCCGGAACAACTGGTCCGCCAGATCTGTGAACTGACCGGTGTGGAGCCCCAGCCGGCCACCCTCGACACCGCCCGGCTCAAAGTCTTGCTGGATGACCTGTTGGGCTTCGTCCAGATCCTGGCGGCCCAGCACCAGCCCACCGAGGCCGGCCGGGTGGCAGCCGAGTCGGCGCAGCGCGTCGGCACGGAGATCCGTCGCCTGTGTTACCCTGACGCCCCAGCCGGAGCATTCACCGCCAGCCAGTAATAAGCCAGATGCTGCAGCACCTCCTGCAGGCGGTCGAAGTCGGCGGGCTTCTGCACGTAGGAGTTGGCCCCCACGGCGTAGCATTCGACCGCGTCCTGCTCCCGGCACGAGGTCGTGAAGATGACGACCGGGATTTGCTTCAGGGCGGCATCGGTTTTCAGGCGCGCCACCACTTCCTTGCCTCCCAGCCGAGGCATGTTCAAGTCCAGCAAGATCAGGCTGGGCCGCTCGGCGCGCGCCGGCGGGGCGTAGCGCCCGCAGCGATACAGATACTCGAGAGCCTCTTCCCCGTCGCCGGCAACCTGGATTCGCTTGCGCACCCGGGATCCCTCCAGGGCCTCGCGGATCAAAATCTGGTCGCCGGCGTCGTCATCGACGACCAGAATCAGGGCCGAAGCGCGCAGACCATCCTGCGGCATGGCCAGCAGAGCGGCCTGCTCCTGTATCTCAACTGTGGAGGTCACAGATCCCTTTTCGGAGCCGGGCCCGGCGGTCTTGAAGGTTTTTTCGAATAAGACCGAAAAGCCCTCACGCTTTCCAGGGTCCGATCGGCGATGCGCTCGGCAGCTTCGTACGTGATACCGGCGATGTGAGGCGTGAGGATGATGTTATCGAGCTCCCGCAGCGGGCTCCAGCCCAGCGGCTCGTTTTCAAACACGTCCACGGCCGCCCCGCCCAGGCCCCCGCCCTTCAGCGCCTGGTGGAGCGCCGCTTCGTCAACCACGCCGCCCCGCGCGGTGTGGATCAGGACGGCGCCCGGCTTCATGCGGCCCAGCTCGGCCGGGCCGATCATCCGGCGCGTGAGGGGCGTTAGGGGCACGTGCAGCGTAATGACGTCGCTGTGGGCCAGCGTCTGGTCCAGGCCGGCCGGGTGAACATCGTGCTGCCGGCAGAAATCCGGGTACTCCACGATGTCGTTGGCGATCACGCGCATCCCGAAGGCGCGCGCCCGCGTCGCCACCTGCTGGCCGATGTTGCCCAGCCCGATAATCCCCAGCGTCTTGCCGTAGAGCTCCTGGCCGGCGATTGCTCGCCAGCCCCATTCTCGCAGTGAGCGCTCGATCTGGCTGAGGCGGCGGAGCAGCGCCAGCATCACCCCCAGGGTCATTTCGGCGACCGCGGTGGCGTTGGCCCCCGGGGCGTTGGTCACCTGGATACCCAGCTCGGCCGCCGCCGTCAGGTCAATGTTGTCCACCCCCACCCCGAACTTCGCGATGAGCTTCAGCCCTGGCGCCGCCTCCATCACCGATCGCGGCACCGGGGCGTTGCCCACCACGTAAATTTCCGCATCCACCAACAGCTCACCCAGCTCGGTGGCCCCTAGCTGCTCGTCAGGCCGGTCCAGATAGCGGACCTCCAGACCATCCTGCTGCAGGCCGTCGATCAGGCGCCAGACGGCCCGCCGGTAGATGGGGCTTACGGTGATCAGAACTTTGGAAGGCATGCTCTAGATTCCACCCTGCCCGTCGATAAGTGTGGCATATGACGATAAGCTCGACCGCTTTGACCTATTTGGCGGCGGCCCGAGACCAGGTCGAAAAGGTGGCCCAGCGCGTCAGCGTGGCCGGCGCTCCTGGCCCGTCTAGCGGTGACGCTCTGGATTTGAGCCACGAAATGGTCAAACTCCTGGCAGCCCGTACCGACGCCCGGGTTGCGACCAAGCTCATCCAGACCGCCAACGAGGTCGAGGAAAGCGCTCTGGATGTTCTGGCCTGACGGATCGTAGATCGTGGATCGTCTACCGCAAGCCGCTCCACTTCTCGCAGACCACAATGGAGTTGGACGGATTGGCCCGCAGATACTTGACGCTGGCGGGGCCGGCGATGCGGCTGGGGTCGCGCGGGATTTGGGCCAAAAGAGAGGTGATGTCCTGGGCGGCGGAATACCTGACGCCGTGCAGGTCGTAGCGGTAGTGCACCAGGTGGGAAACGCCGCCCGAGGGGGTCTGGACGGCGGCAACGTCGGTGATCACTGCGTCGGTGATGCGCCCTCGGGCATTCACTGCCAGCCGGCGCCGCCGCTCCAGCTCCTCCGGCGTGAGGCGCCGGCGCACCACCACGATCAGAATCGCGATCAGCGCTGCGGCCCCGGCGGCCGCCACCAGAGCGGGATTGCCTTCCACAGCCCCTACCTGACCGTGGCTTCCTGGAACACCTTCTGGTAGTCGGCCAGAAACGCCGCCAGCCCTTTGTCGGTCAGGGGATGTTTGAACAGCATCTCCAGCACCTTGAAGGGCATGGTGGCGATGTGGGCGCCGGCCTTGGCCATCTCCAGGATGTGCAGCGGTCCCCGCATGGAGGCCGCCAGGATTTGGGTCGGAAAGCCGTAGTTCTGATAGATCTTGGCTATGTCGCGCACCATGGCCAGGCCGTCGACGGCGATATCGTCCAGCCGCCCCACGAAGGGGCTGATGATATAGGCCCCGGCCTTGGCCGCCAGCAGGGCCTGCACCGGGGTGAAGCACAGCGTCACATTGACCCGGATGCCGTCGGTGCTGAGGGCCTTGACGGCCTTGATCCCTTCCGGGATCAGCGGGATCTTCACCACCACGTTGGGATGGATCCGAGCCAGGGTCCGGCCTTCCTGGATCATCTCCCGGGCGGTCGTCGACACCACCTCAGCGCTGATGTCGCCGTCGATGATCTCGCAGATGGCGCGGATCTGCTCCTCGGTGGGCCGCCCCTCCTTGGCGATGTAGGTAGGGTTGGTGGTGACGCCGTCGACGATCCCCATCTCCACGCCGGCCCGAATGTCGTTCAGATTCGCCGTATCCAGGAAAAACTTCATGGCCGCTCCTCCCGCCTGCGTACTGGGTTGCGCAACTCTCCGATACCCTCGATCACGACCGTAACGGTCGATCCCGGCGCCATCGGTCCGACTCCGGCCGGGGTCCCGGTGGCGATCAGGTCACCCGGCTCCAGGGTCATGACCCGCGATATGTACGCGATTATAACACCAACCGGGAAGATCATGTCGCGGGTGTTGCCATCCTGCCGGATCTGGCCGTCCAGGCAGGTTCTCAGGGAAAGCTGCCCGGGGTCGAGCTCCCCGCGCGGCGCCAGGCAAGGTCCCACGGCGCAGAAAGTGTCGAATCCCTTTCCTCGTGTGAACTGCACGTCGCGCTTTTGCAAGTCCCGAGCCGTGACGTCGTTCAGGCAGGTGTAGCCGAAGGCATACTCCAGGGCCTCCTGGGGGTCGCGGATCTGCGAGCAGCGCCGGCCCATCACGACCCCCAGCTCGCCTTCGAAGTCCACCCGCTCCGACTCGGGGGGCCAGACGATATCGTCTCCGGAGGCGATCAGCGCCGAGGGCGGTTTCAGAAACAGCAGCGGCTCGGGCGGCAGCGGGTTGTTGAGCTCCTTGGCATGTTCCACGTAGTTGCGGCCGACACACACGATCTTGGTGGGGGCGCACGGCGGCAGCAGCCGGACCCGGGAGGAATCATAGACGGAATCGGTCGTGATCCACTGGCCCAGCGGGTCGCCAGTGATCTGGCGGAAGCGGCCCTCCTCGAGAATGCCCCACCGCACCCCGGGGGCGCTATCGGGCGCCGACGGCCGCGTCTGGGGATCCAGGCTGAAGCGAACCAGTCTCATGGCGCCGTCACCGTCGCCGGCTCCGACGGCCGGCTCTGGTTTCCTTTCTGATCCACGGCCGCCACCGTGTAAGCATAACGCCTTCCGGAGCGGATTTCCCGGTCGGTGTAGCCGGGCGCCGCCAGCAGCTCGGGGTTGAGGCGGAGGGGAGCGTTGGCCGCTTCGGAACCATCTTGGCGATACACATGGTAGCCGGCCGCGTCCGGCTCCGGGCTGAGGTTCCACGATAAATCGACGGTCGTTTCACTGGCTACGGCCTGCAGGCCGGCCGGCGGCGCCGGCGGAAACACATCCTGGGGCAGGATGGCCGCCACCGGAGAGTCTTCGCTTTCGGCTACGCCGGCGCCGGCCTTTCGGAAGGCCCGCACGAAGTAACTGTAAGGGACCTCCCACCGGAAAGCGGTGTCGGCGAACCGGGCGGCCTCCATCTCGGCCAGCAGGCGGAACGCCGGCGCCTCCGGAGCGCTGCGATACACCCGGTAGCCGGCGGCCTCCAGCGCTGGTTGCCACTCCAGCACCAGGGCTGTTGCGGTGGTGGTAATCGCTGGCCGGGTGGGCGTGGCCAGCGGCGGACCGATCTCGACGACCACGATGTTGGAGTACCCCTCCGCCCGTCCCCGCCAGTTGCTGTGCCGCACCGCCAGGGCTACCCGCCGGCCCGGCTGGGCGGGCAACAGCAGCCGGCGCTCCAGACGCTCACCGGCATCGAATTCCTCGATCGACTCCAGCTCGCGAGCTCTCGCCAGGGCAGCCTCGTCGACGCCGTCGCCTTCCACCTCCAGACCCACAATCACGGCGCCTCCGGAGTCCTTCGGAGGGAATCCTTCCGTGGTCAGGGCCGGCGCCGTCCACCGCACCAGCAGCCGTTGACCCCTTTGCACTACCCCCAGGTCCGTCACCCGGGCCGGGATGTTCACCAGCGGCGGCATGGGGTCGCCGACCGCCCCGCAGCCCAGGCAGGCCAGCAGCAACAACGCGGCGCCCACCCTCGCTCCCCAGGCCCGCCGCAGCAGGCTACAGAATGTACCGGCTGAGATCCTGATCCTTGACAATATCGGCCAGTTGCTTGCGGACGTAGTCCGCATCCACCTTCACGTTCTTCTTCTTCAGGTCCGGCCCCTCGAACGAAATCTCCTCCAGCAGCTTTTCCATGATGGTATGCAGCCGCCGGGCCCCGATGTTCTCGGCGTTCTCGTTCACCCGCGCCGCGAAGTGAGCGATCTCGTTGACAGCATCGGTTGTGATCTGCAGCTTGACGCCCTCGGTGTCGAGCAGGGCTTCGTACTGCTTGACCAGGGCGTTCTTGGGCTCCTTCAGGATGCGGATGAAATCCTCCACCCCCAGCGGTTTCAGCTCCACGCGGATCGGGAAGCGGCCCTGCAGCTCCGGAATCAGATCACTGGGCTTGGAGACATGGAAGGCCCCGGCAGCCATGAAGAGAATATGATCGGTGCGAATCATGCCATAGCGGGTGTTGATGGTGGTTCCCTCGACGATCGGCAGGATGTCCCGCTGCACGCCCTCGCGGCTGACGTCGGGGCCGTGGCCGGTCTCGCGCCCGGCGATCTTGTCGATCTCGTCGAGGAAGATGATGCCATTCTGCTCCACCCGGTCGACGGCGATGCGCTGGATCTGGTCCATGTCGATGAGCTTTTGTTCCTCCTCCTGAACCAGGTAGTCCAGGGCCTCGGCCACCCGCATCTTGCGCTTCTTGGTTCTCTGGCCGAACAGGCCGGGCAGCATGTCCTTGATGTTGACGTCCATTTCCTCGACGCCGGTGTTGCTGATGACCTCGAAGCTGGGGAAGTTGCGCTCCCGAACGTCGATCTCCACCACCCGGTCATCCAGTTTCCCCTCCCGCAGCTGGGTGCGGAACTTCTCGCGGGTCTTCTGGAGGGCCTCGACGCCGTCGGCGGAGGGCTGCTGCGGCGGGATCAGCAGGTCCAGGATGCGGTCCTCGGCGGAGGCCTCGGCCTTTTCTCCGATCAGGTCCAGCTTCTCCTCCCGCACCATGTCGATGGCGATCTCAACCAGGTCCCGGATCATGGAATCCACGTCCCGGCCCACGTAGCCGACCTCGGTGAACTTGCTGGCCTCGACCTTGAGGAACGGCGAGTTGGCCAGCTTTGCCAGCCGGCGGGCGATCTCGGTTTTGCCCACCCCGGTCGGTCCGATCATGAGGATGTTCTTGGGCATCACCTCCTCGGCCATCTCCGGAGGCAGCTTCTGGCGGCGGATGCGGTTGCGCAGGGCCACTGCCACGGCGCGTTTGGCATCATGCTGGCCCACGACGTGCTTGTCGAGCTCCCGCACGATCTCGCGCGGCGTCAACTCGTCCAGGGCCGGCCGGTCATCGACGGCCTGGGTTGGGAGGTAGATCACCATTTAAGAGCCGATCTCCTCAAACGTCAGATTCTGATTCGTATAGATGCAAATATTGCCGGCCACCGTCATGGCCTCCTCGGCGATCTGGCGAGCCGCCAGCGTGGTGTGCTTCAACAGCACCGTGGCGGCGGCCAGAGCGAACGGCCCGCCGGAGCCGACCGCCGCCACCCCTTCGTCAGGCTCGATGACGTCGCCGTTGCCGCTCAGAATGAACATGTTGCCGTGGTCGGCCACCAGCAGCAACGCTTCCAGGTGCCGCAGGACCTTGTCGGTCCGCCAGTCCTTGGCCAACTCCACCACCGCCCGGGGCAGCTGCCCCTGGCACTGCTCGATCTTGGAGTCGAACCGCTCGAACAACGAGAAAGCGTCGGCGGTGGAGCCGGCAAACCCCGCCAGGATCCGGTCTTTGTAGAGCCGGCGCACCTTGCGGGCGCTGTGCTTGAGCACCTCAGCCCCCACGGTGACCTGCCCGTCGCCGGCCATGACGGTCTTGCCGTCCCGCCGCACGCACAGGATGGTCGTGGACCGAATGCGATTCGAGCGACCCATCGGGATTGAGGTACCGGCTAACATTGTACCAACCGGCATGCGGGAACCCGTTGCGGCCCTCAGGAGCTCCCGGCGGCCGGTTCTCGCGCCATCACCACCAGGTCCACCGGCTGGACCCCGACCGGAACCAGCGTAAACAGCGTCACACCCTCGCGCCCCTCCAGCACCCGGCGGCGGAGCACGGCCATGTCGCCGGAGCGCCGATTCAGCACCAGGGCGTAGTTGTTGTCGGTGGTAACCGCCACGCGGTGCGGCTCTTCCCCCACCGTCACGGCCGCCAGCGTGCGCCGCTGGTCGATGTGGATGACCGAAACGGTGTTGGCGGCGCTGTTGGCCACGTACAACAGCCGGTTATCGTGGCTCACCGCCATGTCGCGGGGTTCCGAGCCGGCCAGCAGCGGCCGGTCGACTTCGTCGCGATAGGCCGAAATGATCATCACCACTCCGGCGTCTCCACCGGAAACAAACAGCTCGCCGCCGTCGGGCTTGAAGCGCAAGGCCTCCGGCCGGGTTCCGAGGGGCAGGTGGGCCAGCAATCGCCCCTCGGCCAGTTCCACCACCGATAGGGAATGGTCGGCGCGGTTGGCCACAAAGGCCTGGCGGCCGTCGAAGCGCACCGCCACCGGCCCGGCCTGGCGCCCGACCTTCACCGTCGCCAGGACCCTGGCTCGCTCCAGGTCAACGATGCTGAGCTGATCGGAAACCAGCGAGACGCCGGCCCGGCGCCCGTCAGGCGACACGTCAAAGTCGACCGGCGTCGCCGGCAGGCGGATCTCCCGGAGATGCCGCCCGCCAGGGGTCTCCACGACGCGCAGCGAGTGCGTTCCCCCGTCGAGGACATAGAGCGAGCGTCCGTCGGGGGACAGGCGCAGCCGCCGCGGCTTGTCCGCTACCCACTGGGTGCGTCGTAGCTGGCGGCTGGCGGCGTCGAGGATGGCGAGCCCCGCGGGGCCGCCTTCGCCCATGACGTACACCAGCTGCCGTTCCGGATCGGCGACGACCTGCGACGGGCGTGAGGGCAGCCGGATCTGGCGCTCCAGCGAAAAGGTGGCCAGATCCACTACCGCCACCGAGGAGCCGCCCGCGGCCGCCACAAAGGCATACCCCTCGAACACCGGGGCGCGCCGCCGGCGGCATCCGCCGGCGCCCGGCAGCAGGGCCAGCGCCAGCAGGCTAGCCCAATACCGGCGCATGGGTGGCCGCCTTGTCCCGCCGAACCGCCAGCAAGTGCGCGATGGCCCGGCACTCCTCGACCAACTCCTGGAACTGTTCGGGGTACAAGGATTGGAAACCATCCGAGAGAGCCTGGTCGGGGTTGGGGTGCACCTCCACCATCAGGCCGGCGGCCCCGGCGGCCACCGCCGCCCGCGCCATCGGCAGCACCTTGTCGCGCCGGCCGGTGCCGTGGCTGGGGTCGACGAGGATGGGCAGATGGCTGAGCATCTCGACGGCCGGCACCACGCTCAGATCCAAGGTATTGCGGGTATGGTCAGCGAAGGTCCGCACCCCGCGCTCGCACAGCATTACCTGGTAGTTGCCTTCCGACAGGATGTATTCAGCCGCCATCAGGAATTCTTCGAGCGTCGACGAGATGCCGCGCTTGAGCAGAATCGGCAGGCGGCTGCGCCCGGCCCGCCGCAGCAGCGAAAAGTTCTGCATGTTGCGGGCGCCGATCTGGGCGCAGTCGGCGTAGCGCTCCACCAGGTCGAAGGTCTCGACGTCGATGGCTTCGGTCACCACCCCCAGGCCGGTTTGGGCGCGGGCCTCAGCCAGCAGCTTCAGGCCCTCCTCGGCCAGTCCCTGGAAGGCGTAGGGGGAGGTGCGCGGCTTGTAGGCCCCGCCGCGCAGCAAATGCGCTCCGGCGGCCTTCACGGCCCGCGCCGTCGCCAGGATCTGCTCCCGGCTCTCGACCGAACAGGGCCCCGCGATCAGGATCAACTCCCCACCGCCGGCGCGGACTTCGCCGATCTCCACGATGGTGTTTTCGGGCCTGACTTCCCGGCTGACCAGCTTGTAGGGCTTCGACACCCGGATGGCTTCCGCCACCCCGGGCAGGCTCTCGAATTCGGCGGTGTCTACCGGTCCGGGGTTGCCGGTAATGCCGATGGCGGTGCGCTGGGCGCCCGGCATGGGATGGGCCCGGAAACCCAGCTTCTCGATCTTCTGGCAGACGCGGGCGACCTCCTGCTGGGTCGCCTGCGCCCGCATCACCACCAGCATGTTGGCAGATTCCCTTCCCTAGTGTAGCGGCAACCCGGCCCGGCGTGCTCACCGTCAACGTGATCGAAGGCAGGGGCGGCGTGGGCACCGCTTTCATGCTTGTTGCGTTGATCGGCCGGCTCGATCTTCTGCGCGATCCGTTTGAACAGGAAGCGATTGGATCCCGCTCTCAAGGGTTCTTGTTGTATTCTAACCGCTGTGCCAGCCATGCTCGCTGGCCGAGGAGCACGTGAACACTTCCGTCATTCGATATCGCGTCGCCGAGTTTTTGAAGCGGTACGCTCCCTTCGACGCCCTGGCGGAGTCGGACCTGCTCGATCTGTCCGGCAGCGGACGTGTGAAGTTTCATGAGTCCGAGGAATACGTGTTCCGGCAGGGCCAGCCCAAAGGTGATTTCGTCTGGGTCGTCCAGCAGGGCCGCGTGGAGCTGATCGAGGAGTCTTCCGAGCGCGAGCAACTGCGCGACGTATTGGGAGAGGGCGACGTACTGGGGCTGGAACGCTTTGTCGGCAACGGTACATGCCTGTGTTCGGCGCGCACCGCGACCGACGTCATCCTGTACGCCATCCATGCCGCGCTATTCGAAGCTTTGATCCCGCGATACCCGGCGGTCGAACGCTACCTGGGACGGAGTGATAGTGGGACATCACATCGGCCACGACATCGAAGCCCTGAGCTGCCCCTGCGAGCGGCACTTCGGCTTACGGCTCCGGAACCGGTGGCTGGATACCATGGATCTGACTCTTCACCTCAACGATGACGGCGCCTTCTTGAACCGGCCAAGGGCCCAGGGATTCTCTCTGGACGCACTGTGCGATATGTTCGGCGTGGCGCCGCACGACCGCCATACCGCCGGCGGTGACGCATTGATAAGGGCCCAGATTTTCCTCCGACTCCTGCGCTTCGCCCGCCGCGCGGGACGCACTACCGTGGGTTCACTGTGCAGGCCGTACGCGCCTCGCTGAACCCTCGGCCGCAAGCCCGTAAGGGCGACGCCCGCGATCCGGCGCAGCATTGCCAGCGAGTGGCCTTCGTAATGGGCATCCTCAAGACGGCAGATGACCGATGCAGTGGTGCCGATGAGCCTGGCAAGCTGAGTTTGGGTGAGGGCCGCCGCTGCCCTCAGCTCGTGGATATTGCGGGCGATCTCTTCGTTCGCTCGCGCCTCTTCCAGGTTCTTCAGCCGGGCTGGCTTGTCTTCGTAGAACCGGCGGTGAAGGATCTCCACCGCATTGCTAGTCGGTTTCAACGTCTTTGCCATCTCAAGCCTCCTCACTGTGTGCTTCGCCGGATTCGCCTCCAAACCTGCTTCTTGCGCTCGACGGCGTGATCGAGCTCCTTCGACGGCGCCACCCGCTGTTTCACGAGCCCCTGCGAGACCACGGCCGCGCGCAGTTCGTAGATCCCGTCGCCCAGGAAGTTCGCTTCGGGCCGACGCAATTCGTGGCCCATCTCGCGCAATCGCACGCGATCCCAGTCTATTCGCAATGTTGCGAAAGCGCAGGCTATAGGCTCGGATGGGCCCGGAAACCCAGCTTCTCGATCTTCTGGCAGACCCGGGCGACATCCTGCTGGGTCGCCTGCGCCCACATCATGACCAGCATGTTGGTAGATTCCCTTCCCCAGTGTAGCGGCAACCCGGCCCGGCGTGCTAGCATGAGAAAAGCAGCCGATTCCGTGGGCCTGTGGCGCAGTTGGGAGCGCGCTTCCATGGCATGGAAGAGGTCGAGAGTTCGAATCTCTCCAGGTCCACCAACAACTTTTCAAGGTTGATGCTCCTGCCATCGGGCTCCGCGGAGAAGGGAGGCCGATTTCTATGTATTGCGTTTCTTGCGGGGAAGCCGGTCCGGAGGCGGCCAGGTTCTGCTTTCGATGTGGAGCGAGCCTGGTTCAGGACTGCGCTAGCTGTGATCCTGATGCGGTCGAACACTCAGCCGCCGCCGAAACACCTTCAGCCCGAGGACCCGACCAAAGGGGTGGCCGTGCGCCAGTGGGTGCCATGCCTCCCCTACGCCTGGGGCAGGTTCCAGGGCTCGTTCCTGCTGGCAGCAGGACCGATTGCGGTTTTTGGGGGTCTGCTGGCTATGCTGGCGCCCGGCGTTACCCAGGAAACCGCTATCTGGGCTTTGGCTATTTGGTCTTCGGCGCACTTTGGTTCCCAACCGGGCTGGGCTTGCTGAGGAAGCGGAGGTTCGGCCTAATCCTCACCTACGCCTTGTGCGGCCTCAGCGGGTTCGGGGCCTTGTTCAGTTTCAACGAGCGAGGCGCAATCGGGGCATGGGTTGTGTCGCTCCTGTCCTTCTATTATTACTACAAACGACGTCGCGAATTCGACTAGACACCGGAGCCTGAGCAGAGCCGAGCGCAATGACAAGGATGCTGACAGGATGTTTCACGCTGGCGGTAGACGGGGATACCGTGAATCCCTACAGGTCCGCCCGTCTGCCAGAGTGGCTTAATCCGTCTTCCTGCCGTCGAACATATGAGTATGCCTTTGCGAAACAGGCAAAAGGCCACAAAGGAGAAGCTAAGATGAAAATCAAGTTAATCCCTTCTCGGCGATCGATCGGAGAATGCCCAAAGCAATGCGGACGGCGAGACGCGGAGTTGAATTACCCCGGCGGGAGAGTTATTGAGGTCAGCTGCAAGAAGTGCGGTAGGTTTAAGACGGCGGAGCCCAGGCCGACGTTCACGCGAGAGTAGCTCACGACTCGACTCGCGAGATCTAGAGACCTATCGAAACCGGTGCCATCGCCGTTTACCCGGTTCGCTTCGAAGCTGAAACTGCACGGGATCGACTGGGTGATTGTCGGTGGCGAGTCCGGGCCGGCCGGCTGGTCGCGGCAGCCCCCATCAGGCGATTGGTCCGAGTTGACTCACCGCGTCGGCCGCAGCAGCCGAATCGCACTGTTCAACAGGTCTGCCAGGTAAATGTTCCCAGCCGCGTCCACTGCGATTCCCCAGGGGTTATTCAACGGTGCCCTCGTGGCTGGTCCGCCATCTCCAGAATAGCCTTTGGCGCCGGTTCCGGCAATCGTGGCAATGATGCCGGTGCGGGACACGAGCCGGATCCGGTTGTTGCTTGAGTCCGCGATATAGAGGTTCCCGGCGGCGTCTATGGCCACGCCGCAGGGGGCGGCAAGCTGGGCATTTGTGGCCTGACCGCCATCGCCAAAGTAGCCTGCGGTGCCAGTTCCGGCAACCGTAGTGATCGTGCCGCCGGGAGAGATCTTCCGAATGCGATTGTTCAACGTGTCCGCAATGTAGAGGTTGCCGTCGCCGTCAGAGGCCACACCCTGGGGAGAATGCAGTCGTCCATCCACGGCTGGACCGTTGTCCCCGGATTGCCCCGAAGGACCATCGCCGGCAATGGTGGCGATACTGCCATCGGGGGCGACCTTCCGGATGCGGTTGTTCAATTTGTCGGCAATGTAGAGGTTGCCGATGGCGTCCCCGGCCACACCAGTCGGATGATGCAGTTGCGCGCTCATAGCTGGGCCGCCATCCCCGGAAGAACCATAGCTGCCGTTTCCCGCGAAGGCGGCGATGATGCCTAACGAGGAGACGGCCCGGACGTAGTTATTGTATTGGTCGGCAATGTAGAGATTGCTGGCCGCGTCCACCGCCACACCCACTGGCAGATTCAATTCTGCACTGGTGGCCGGGCCGCCATCGCCGAAGTAACCACCATTGCCGTTTCCGGCGACGGTGGTGACGATCCCATCCGGGGCGACCTTGCGTACACGATTGTTGGCGTAGTCGGCGATGTAGAGGTTCCCAGTGACGTCAAGAGCTATGCCGGCGGGTCGATTCAGTCGAGCACTCGTGGCTGGGCCACCATCCCCAGAAAAACCTGCTGTACCGTTCCCGGCGATCGATGAAATGACATACTGCCGCGCGAGCACGTCGGAGGCCTCCGCGACCGCGATGGTGACGCCGGCCCGGCTAGAGTTGCCGCCTACTTGGACAACGACTGGCACGTTGCCAGGTTGGACGCCGCCCGGGATCTGCGCATTGATCTGCATCAGGCCGGCTACCTGACCCGGTGCACCGCCTGCGTACCACACCGGCGCCGATTGCCCGCCAATCGTCACGGTCACCGGAAGGACCGGTCGCGGTGGTGTCGAGGATGCCAGCTTGCCATTCACGCCTGGCGGAGAAGTCTGGCCTTCGCCGGTTGCGAACAAGACGATGATGCTGCCGGGTATGGCGGGACGGCCCGGGCCGTTGATAGAGCCATCCTGGTTGAGCGCCGCCGCCTGCCCTGTGCCGGAGGAGTCTACGGTGAACAGGGCCGGAGCGGAGGAAGCGACGGGCACGGCTATCGGGGCCGAGGTCTGGTCTTGATATAGCACGACGACGCGCGCTCTCTCCCCGGTTACCTCATACGGTACGATGGCGGCCACTTGTGTGGCCGAGGAGTAGAGGAGCGGTGCGGGCACTCCATTGAAGAGCACGCTTACGCTGCCCAGTTGTGTGACAACAAAACCCGCGCCGTTGACCCCCGCCCGGGCGAGCTGCGCGTGACCGATTCCCGAGCCGTAGAGAACCACTATCTCTCCAGGAGCGATAGAGCCGGAGAGGTTGCTCGCCGCATTGGCCACGGCGCTGATGAAGGGAGCCGAACTGAAGTCAGGACGGAGAAGGCGGATCGCATGGTTCTTCGAATCCGCCACGTAGATGCTCCCGTTCGCGCTCACCGCTACACCGAAAGGCCAACTCAACCTGGCGTTTGTGGCCGGGCCCCCGTCGCCCGAGTAGCCGAGCGTGCCGCTACCCGCAATGGTGCCGATAATCCCGTTTCGGGAGACCTTCCGGATGCTGGTGGCGCCCGCGATATAGAGGCTGGCGGCGTCGACAGCCACTCCTGTAGGCTGGTCCAACGGCACGGTAATGGCCAGGCCCGTATTGCTGGAGTAGCCTCCCCAGCCGGTACCGGCGAACGTGGCAACGCTCCCATCGGGAGAGACTTTTCGCACGCAGTTATTGTATAGGCTGGGGTCAGCGACGTACAGGCTCCCCGCTGCGTCCACGGCTACTCCAAAGGGCCTGTTCACTGCCGTGACGGTAGTGATGATGCCATCGGGAGAGACCTTCCGGACGCGATTGTTCACTGTGTCCGCGATGTAGAGGTTGCCGTGGGTGTCGACGGTGACGCCTTTGGGCCCATTTAGTCGTGCACTGGTGGCGGGGCCACCGTCACCGGAGTAGCCGCCTGGAGATCCGGTTCCCGCGATCGTGGTGATGATACCGTCGGGAGCGACCTTCCGGATACGATGATTGGACTCGTCCGCAATGAGGATGTTGCCGACAAGGTCCACGGCGACGGCCAACGGACCCCACACTTGCGCTCTCACAGCCAAGCCCCCATCGCCTGAATAGCCCGGCATTCCGGTTCCAGCAACGGTCGTAATGACGCCATTGGGCGAGATCTTCCGGACGCGATGGTTCCAATAGTCCGCGATATAGAGGCTTCCTCCGCCGTCCACCGCCACGCCAGTAGGATTGTTCAGTTGCGCAGTCGCAGCCGGACCGCTATCGCCGGAAAAACCTCCCGTGCCGTTCCCTGCGATGGTTGATATGATGTACCGTTGCGCGACTGCGAGGGAACCATTCCACAGCAGCAGGCCGACGGCAATCGTCAGGATGTTCCGCATAGCGCCCCCACTGGCATTTGTAATGCCTACAGACAGACCTTAGACGCACGAAACGGCGACTGCCCGGAACAGGGAGTCGGTCCGTGCTACTTCCGAAAGCACATCGGCTGGAAGCGAGGCGACTAGTTCAGCGCCTATAGGAGAGTGCGCTTGGCAGGCAAACTCTTTTCAGGAACCGATTATACCACGCAGAGTTGGCACCGATCGCGGAAGCTGGCTTTCGCAGCTTTCGCACGCAGGGCGCCACGGGATCCTCTATATAAGGGACCCCATGTTTTCTTCTCCACCAGCGAACAAAGGGGAGGCGATAACAACCGCGCGCGTGCGCGAGGCACGTCGATTACCAACTCTGGGAACCGGAGTCCAACTGGAGTCCAGACTCGTGAAAGCCGCCCCGTGGGGTCCAATGGAGTCCAAATCGCCTACTCCTAAGTCTTTTGTTTCCCGTGGCGATGCTTGTAAGTGATTGATTTTTCTTCCATGGCATGGAAGAGGTCGAGAGTTCGAATCTCTCCAGGTCCACCAAACCTTTTCCGGACGGCCTCACCCGAAGCGGGGCTACCGGAATAGCCCTAGCCAATGATACTGACAGCATATTTCGCTGTCGGTATACTACGTGAGGGCGTGGGCTACGGTCTTGGGTTCGAATGGGATGCTGCGAACTTGAGCCACCTTGCCGAGCACGACGTGACGCCCGAAGAGGCAGAGCAGGTGATCGAGAAGGATTCGGTCGATCTGGACCTGCCTATGACTCTAGTCGTCTACCGAAGCGCCGCCGCAGTAATCGATGGCCGCCTGGCGCAGGATCTGGGCCAGCTGGGCCACGCTCTCCAGCTCCACCCACTCCTCGGCAGCGTGGGCGCCGGCGCCGGCCGGGCCGATGACGACCGTCTCGATGCCGGCGGCAGCCAGTAGCGCGGCGTCCATCCAGGGGGTGTCGCCGATATGCGCCGGCCGCCGGCCCAGCACCTGTTCGGCGGCCCGATCGACGGCCCGGACGATGGAGGCCTGGGGCGAAACCTCGAAGGGGTGGCGGGCGAAGGTGATCCGCACCGTGGCCCGAAACGTGGGGTCGGCGGCCGCCAGTCGGTCGGCGATGGCTTGCAACTCATCGCGCGCCTGCGCCGCGGTTTCGCCCGGCACGGTGCGGCGCTCGATCTGGAGCTTCGAGCTGGCGGCATAGGTGCTCAGGCCGGAGCCTCCCGCCAGCAGGGCCGCGTGGAGCGAGGGCGGCCCTACCAGCGCGTGAGCAGGGCGATCGAGCAACTCACGTTCCAGCTTTTCGAGTTCGTTAAGAAACCGTCCCATCCGCATGTTGGCGTCTATTCCTTCTCGAAACCGGCTGCCGTGGGCCGCCCGGCCGATGGTTTCCACCTCCAACCACAGATACCCTTTGTGGGCCAGGCACACGTTGAGAGCCGTCGGCTCGGTTACGATGGCGCCATCGGTCTTGACAGCGGTCAGGATATCGGCGGTGCCGATGGACCCGTACTCTTCGTCAGCGACAGCGGCCAGCACCACGTCGCCGGCCAGCTTGGGTCCTTCGGTGGCCAGAGACCTCAGCGCCGCCAGTTGGGCCGCCAGACTCCCCTTCATGTCGTAGGCGCCGCGGCCGTAGAGCTTTCCGTCACGGATGGCGGCCGAAAAGGGCTCCGGCATGCCCTCGATTCCGACGGTGTCGTAGTGAGCGTTCCACATCAGGCTGCGGCCACCGCCGGATCCCGCCAGGGTGGCGAGCACGCTGATACGGCCCGGCTGGGGTTCCGGTTCCCGCAGCTCGACCCGAACCGGCAGCGCTCGCAGCCACTCAGCCACGTAGCCGGCGATCTGGCGCTCTCCGGGGCCGCCCTCGACCAGGGTTGGGTTGATGGAGTTGATCCGGACCAGCTCGGCGAGGGTTCGCACCAGATACTGACGATCGATGGCCATGGTTCAGGGGCCAAGCCCTGGGCTAGAGTACTCGCAGTTGAGAACTTGGCGCAAATGAGTCAAGTTTCGGGCTATCTGTCATCCCGAGCGTAGCGAGGGATCTGGTTGCGCCTCCAGTCTCGCTGCACAACACGAACCACCAGCAGATCCCTCGCTACGCTCGGGATGACAGGGGCGTCAGGACATGCCAGGTCGGTCTGAGGCGAAGCCTCGCTAGTTAATGGTTAGCACGGCGCAAAGGTGAACACCGCCACCCCGATGGTAAACCACAGCACCGCGAAGATCATCCCGTAGCCGATGAATTCCCGAAAGCTGACCCGGGCGATGCCGGCCGCCACCATGTACCAGAACGGGGTAAGCAGGTTGCCGACATGATCACCGACGCTCAGGGCCAGCAAGCCGCGCGGCACGCTGACCCCCAGGGTCATGGCGGCCTTGGCGGTCACGAAGCCCTGGATGGCCCACTGGCCGCCGCTGGAGGGAACAAAAACCGAGACCACCGCTCCCGACAGCGCCGCCAGCAGCGGAAAGGTCAGCGGCGTGGCGATCTGGGCCAGCAGGCCCGCAAAACGCTCCCCCACGTTGGTGTACTGGATCAAGCCCGCCAGCCCGGCGTACAGATGATAGATGACCACCACCGGCCAGCAGGACAGAATGGCCTGCTGCAAGGCCTTGGTAACGCGATGGACGCTGCGGTGCAGCAGGAAGCTGAGAAACAGGAAGATGGCGTTGAGGGAATTGATGTCGGCGCCGCGCTCCAGCGTCACGAAGTGGACATACAGCCAGGCGGCCGCCGAGGCGCAAACCAGCAGGGCCGCAAAGGAGTGGTGTTCCAGGCGCTCCGAGAAGCTGGCGGGCGCGGCCGGCGCGGCGGGGGCCTGCTCGGCGACCTTGGCGGCTTCCGGGAACATCGAAAGCGGCCGCCGCTGGGAGGGCATCAAGAGACGCCCGGCGGCGATCACGGCGCCCACGTACAGGACCTCCTGAAGGATCGACGCCGGGGTCCAGATGGTTTTCGCCAGCGGGAGGACGCCCACCATGGACTCCAGGAAATGGCCCGGGCTGGCCACCAGCAGCGGGGCGCTGGCCGACAGGCCGAACTGCCAGGCGGCCACGGCCGCTCCCCCCGCCGCAAGCAGGAACAGAAAGTCCACCGCGATGCCTTTGCGCTCCGCGGCCCTGGCGAAGCAGATCGCGATGATGGGGCTGAGCGCCGTCCCCAGGCCCCAGGATAAGTACGACAACGAGGCATTCACCAGCACCACCCCGGCGACCACCTGGCCGGTGGTGCGCGGAAGCTCCGCCAGAACGGCGACGCCTTTCCGAAAGGCCGGCGCCATCCCCACCACGCCGCCCAGCACGATGATCAGGGTCATCTGCATGGTGAAGGGCAGCAGCATCCACAGGCCGCGGTACCAGGCCTCCAGGATCACCCCCGGCGGGTTGCCCAGCGCCAACGCCGCGCCGAACAGCGCCGTCATCATGAAAACCGAGGCGGTAATGGCGTCGGGGATCAGCCGCCCCATCCATCGCGCCAGTTCTTCGATCCAGCGTTGCATGGAACCGGACAGGCAGGAATGCCGGTGTTACGGCCCCCGCAGCCACCGCAGCCAGGCCAGGATGGCAGACAGCTCTTTGTCCGGATACGCGCGGGTGACGGCGGCGTGGCTCCAGGTAGTACCTTCTGCCAGGCTGATTTCCGCAGCGGGGAAGGCCCGCAGCACCGGCAGGCGGCCCGTCAGGTCGTAGAGCCGCACCTCGGCGCTCGATGGTTCGAGCGCCAGCGCCGGGAACGGCGATTCCCCGCGCGGCCGCGCCGTCTTCACGCGGGCTTGCGCCACCTTGCGCAGCGAGGCGATATCGGTGGGCCTGGCTGCGGCCAGGTCCGGGCCTACCGCGACGCCCCAGCCGTCGAGCTCATGACAGCTGCCGCAGGAGTCCACCCGGGCGGCGTCGAAGAACAGCTCGCGGCCGCGCTGGATCGCGGGCGGGGCCGGCGGTCGCTTGGCCACCGGGGCGGCAGCCGGGGCCGGGCCGGATTTGCTCAGACTGATGATGTAGTCGACGACGGCGTCGATCTCCTCCAGCTTGAGCTGGTTCTGGAAGCCCGGCATGGAGGTGCGGGGAACCCCGTTGGCGACTGTGAGCAGCAGCAGGAATCGCTCCCACTCGCGGCCGGCCAGCTGCGGGGCGCGCCCGGCGGCGCCTTGGGGGCCGTGGCAGTAGACCACCGCGCAGCTGCGCGCATAGACCTCGGCGCCCCGGGCGATGGCGGGCTTGGCGGCGGGGGTCTGGGCCAGCAACAGAGCCAGCGTGATCATGGCTTTTCCTCCGGAAGCGCAAACACAAACAGGGTCGAGCCGGGGCGAGGATCTGGAGCGCTCGGCCAGGCTGCGGGCAGCATTTGCCCGATGATCGAGCCTATCCCGGAGGGGGTGGCGATGTACTGCCGTCCTCGCACCGCGTAGCTGACGGCCGAACCGCGGTGCCCCGAGCCGGTCGGAAAGCTCCACAGCTTCGCGCCGCTGCGGGCGTCCAGCGCCAAGAAGTCACCCTCCGGGTCGCCGGTGAAGACCAGGTCCCCCCCCGTCGCCAGGATCGATGCCAACAGGTAAGAGGGAGCATCCCAGCTCCACTGCTTCTTGCCCGTCACCGGCTCGTAGGCCGCCAGGTAGCTGCTGGGCTTCTCTCCGGGCGGCGGCTTGACCAGGAAGGAGCCTCCCAGGTAAAGCTTCCCCTGCTGGGGGTCCTCCTGGCGGCCCAGCAGATCGTTGCACATTTCGATCACCGGGGCGTAGATCCAGCCGGTGCGGGGCGAGTAAGCTCCCTGGTTCCAGCTCTTGCCCCCCATGGCGCTGGGGCAGATCAGCTTGGCCTTGCCGAGTTCCGGCTCGTTGCGGCCTACCAGCTTGCCGGTCTCGGTGATACCGGCCACCCAGTTGAGGTGCTTCACGTAGGGCCAGGCGCCCAGAAACTCGCCGGTGGCGCGGTCCAGCACGAAAGTGTGGCCGGTCTTGCTGACGTGCACCAGCAGCTTGCGGGGCTGGCCCCTCACCGGCAGATCGACCAGGATCTGCTCCCAGACGGCGTCGTAGTCCCAGACGTCCTGAGGAACCTCCTGGTAATGCCACTCAAGCCGGCCGGTATCGGCGTCCAGGGCGATGATGCTGGCGGTGTAGAGGTTGTCGCCGCGGCGCTTGCCGGCGTGAAAATCCGAGGAGGCGTTGCCCACGCCCCAGTAGACCAGGTTCAGCTCCGGATCAAACGACCCGGTCATCCAGGTGGCCCCGCCGCCATACTTCCAGCTATCGCCCGGCCAGGTTTCGTTGCCCTTCTCGCCGGGGCCGGGGATGGTATAGAAACGCCAGGCCAGCCGCCCGGTGCGGGCGTCGAAGGCGTTCAGATACCCGCGATGGGCCGAGTCGCCCCCCGTGCCCCCGATTACGACCTTGTCCTTCACCACCAGCGGCGCGCCGGTGATGTTGCAGCCGCACTGCCGCATGTCCTGGACGTTCACCCGCCACAGCTCGCGGCCGGTCTTCTGGTCGAGCGCCACCACGTGGTTGTCGGCGGTGCCCATGAATACGCGCCCGTGCCCCACCGCCACCCCGCGGTTTTGAACGCCGTAGATGGGGGGCAGCTTCGGAGGCGGGAAACGATACTCCCACAGCGTCTTTCCGGTGGCGGCGTCGAGCGCAAACACCCAGTTGCGGCTGGTGGAAAGGTACAACACGCCATCGATGACGATGGGGGTCGACTGCAAGCCGTTGTCGTAGTCGCCGGTCTGGAAGGCCCACACCGGGGCCAGCCGGGCGACGGTGGCGCGGTTCACCTGGTCGAGCGCGCTGTAGCGCCAGGCGTAGTGGGTGCCGCCGTAGCTGGGCCAGTTGTCTCGGGTGGCGCCGTCCTGGGCCTGCATGGTCGCGACGGCTAGCAGGAGGAGAACGATGTTCTTCATGGGGAGTAAGGATACCACGGTGCAGGGCCACCTCGGCTCAGTAAGACCCCGACTGCCTCTGCCTCCGCAGCCGGGAGAAGGTCCTGGCCAGCAAGTCCAGAGCCTGTCGCCGGAAGCCGGCGCGCGCCCCCAGGGCATCGCCGAATTCCAGGTACTCATCCTTGCTCCTGGAGTAACGTGGCCAGCGTGCCAGGCCGGGACCATTGGGGTCGCCGGTGGAGGCGAAGCGGGCCCAGGCGGCCGTCATGATCCGGGCGAGCCGCTCGTCCTCCGGATCGTAGCTTCCCGGCTGAGGCCGGACGAGGCCGAAGACGTAGGGCACCTCGGAGGCGTGGAAGGCGCCCAGCCCCCGCGAGCGGCCCCGGGGATTGACGCGGGAGAACAGGTAGAGGTAAGAGGGGCGGCCCTTTCGCGCCATGGCCTGCGCCGCCAGCCGGGCCGGCGTCAGGAAGTCGGCGTCACCGAGCAGGCGGGCCAGGGCCGGTCGGACGCCGGCGTCGTCATGGGCGGGGTACTGCTCCAGGATCCGGGGCGCCGCGCTGCGGTAACGGATCTCCAGGTAATCCTGGTAGGCGGCGGGGCTCTGGATCGGCGCCCCGGCCGCAAACACCGACCCATCGTCGGAGACGGCGCCCGCCAGCAGCGGTACTGGGTGGATCTTGCCCTTCTCGAAGGCCTCCGCCGGCTCGCGCCGCAGGATCCATCCGTCCACCACCGGCGCGTACAGGACGCCGCCGCGGTGAAACAGGACGTCGCGGGTGTAGCCGGAGCGCTCCAGGATCTGCGCGGCGCCGGCGGCTCGCATCTCGGCGAGGTTGTTCCCGAGCCGCTCGCCGAGCTTCTCCATCGGCTCCCGGCCGTACCAGCGCCGCCGCAGGTGAGTGACGGGGTAATACAGGGTCGCGCTCTGGACGATGGCGCGGTGAAACAGTCCTTTGGCCAGCGGGGACATCAATAGGTAGCAGACGCTGGAGCCGCCCGCCGAGACGCCGAAGATGGTCACGCGCTTGGGGTCGCCCCCGAAGGTGGCGATGTGGTCCTTTACCCAGCGAAGAGCGGCCATCTGATCGAGCAGGCCGTAGTTGCCGGAAACGCGCCGGGGTGATTCGCGCGACAGCAGCGGGTGGGCCAGGAAGCCGAAAACCCCCAGGCGGTAGTTGAAGGTCACGACCACGACGCCATGACGGGCCAGAGCCGTGCCGTCGAAGCGGGGGTCGGAGCCGGCGCCCGAATAGAAGCCGCCGCCGTGGATCCAAACCATGACCGGCAGCCGGGCCCTGGCGTCGTGGGTGGGCGTCCAGATGTTCAGGGTAAGACAATCCTCACTCGTGCGAGTGGGGCCGGTGACCCCTACCAGGGAGGCCATCTGGAGGGACTCCGACTGCGGGCAGGAGGGGCCGAACTCGACCGCCGGCCGGGCCGGGTCCCACCCGGGAGCGGGCTGCGGCGGCTTCCACCGCAGAGGTCCCACGGGCGGGGCAGCGTAGGGGATGCCTTGGTAGACGCGGACCGGACAGGCAGGAATGCCTGTGTTCCCGAGCGGACAGGCAGGAATGCCTGTGTTAACGAGCAAGCAAGCGGCCAGCAGGACCAGGGGCCAGGTCCTCACGGCAGGCGCATGTAGGTGACCAGCGCGGCGGCCACCAGGCGGCGGCGGGAGTCGCGCACGTCCACGCGGCCGACACAGAGCGTACTGCCGACACGCAGCAGCCGCGAGCGAGCCGTGATCTTGCCGCGCTCGACCGGGCGCAGGTAGTTGAGCTTCATCTCGACGGTGGTGTGGTGGCTGCGACCGAAGTGATTGGTAAGGGCCATGCCGACAGCGACATCGGCCAGGGTGGCGGTGACGCCGCCGTGCAGCACCCCGGCGAGGTTCAGCAGGTCGGGCCGCAAGCGGCACTCCAGGGTCACGCCGTCCCGGTGGCGGGCAGCCACCCGAATACCCACCAGGCGGTGGAAGGCGATCTGTTCGACCAGACGGGGCAGGTTCATCGCCTGGCTCACCGGCGCTCCCCGGCCGCCATGCGCAGGCCGGCGTCGAGGCGAATCACCTCGCCATTGAGATAGCGGTTTTCCACCAGGTGTCTTACCAGTTGGGCATATTCCTCCGGCTGGCCGAGCCGGCGGGGGAAGGGAACGTCGGCCGAGAGGGCTTCGCGAACCGGGTCCGACAGTTTCCCCAGCAGCGGGGTGTCGAAGATGCCCGGGGCGATGGTGAGGACGCGGATGCCATGGCGGGCCAGCTCCCGCGCGATGGGGAGCGTCATGCTGACGATGCCGCCCTTGGAGGCGGCGTAGGCGGCCTGGCCGATCTGGCCGTCAAAGGCGGCGATGGAGGCAGTATTGATAATGATGCCGCGCTCGCCACCCTCGTCGGGATCGTTCTCGATCATGGCGGCGGCCGCCAGGCGGATGACGTTGAAGGTCCCGACCAGGTTGACATCGATCACCCGGGTGAACCAGTCGAGCGGCGCCGGGCCATCCTTGGAGACCACCCGGCGGGCCGCCCCGATACCGGCGCAGTTCACTGCCAGGTGAACGCTGCCGGCGGCTTCGACGGCGGCCTGGACCTCGTCGGGGTCGGCGACGTCGGTCCGGAGGTAGCGGGCGCCGCCGCCCAGCTCGCGAGCCAGCGCCTCGCCAGCTTCGTTATCGACGTCGAGCAGCAGGGCGCGGCCGCCGGAGGCGGCGACCATGCGGGCCGTAGCGGCGCCCAGTCCGGACGCCCCCCCGGTAATCAGAGCCGTCTTGCTTTCCAGCTTCATGGTGGCACCGTTTGACAGGCAGGAACGCTATTCTACCTTGTGCGCGAAATAAAAGTGGTAGCCTTGGCGGACCCCCGCAATTGTCATCCCGAGCGTAGCGAGGGATCTGCTGTTGCGCCGGGGGGAAAGCAGATCCCTCGCTGCGCTCGGGATGACACAGGCTGCGCTCGGGATGACACAGGCTGCGCTCGGGATGACACCGGCTGCGCTCGGGATGACACCGGCTGCGCTCGGGCACTCCCCTACCGCCAGTAGTAGAGCGCCGCGGCTGCGGCTCCCAGCAACAGGGCCGCGGCGACGATGGCCCAGCGACGGCGCCTGCCAGGCCGGGCGGGGACGGGATCGGCCGCCGCGGCGCTGCTCTCGAGGATCGCCCGGAGGGCCAGCGCCAGATCCTCGGCCGACTGGAAGCGCTGCTCGGGCCGCTTTTCAAGACAGCGCCGGATCAACCGGTCGATCTCGGCCGGGAGGCCGGACAGCGACGGCGGTTCCTCGCTGAGGATGGCGGCCAGGGTTTCGACGGCGGACTTGCGGTGGAAGGCCTTGTCACCGGCGCACATCTCATAGAGCACCGCGCCCAGCGAGAAGATATCACTGCGACCGTCGAGGGTTCCCTTCCGGATCTGCTCCGGCGAGAGGTAGCCGGCGACGCTCAGCCCTGTCTCGGGCTGGGTATGGGCGGCGCCGGCGGTTCTCTCCGGATCCGTCGACGGCGGCTTGGGGCCACCCAGGCCGAAATCCAGGATTCCGACGCGATCGTCGGCGGCCAGGAACAGGGTCTCAGGTCTCAGATCCAGGTGGAAGATTCCCCCGGGGTGGGCGGCCGCCAGGGCGTCGGCAACCGCGGCGGCGATCTCGACCGCCAGGCGCCAGGGGATGGAACGGCGGGCGCGTTCCCGCAGGGTCTCGCCTTCCCATAGCTCCATGACGGCGTAGCAGACGCCGGCGTGAGTACCGACCTCGTGTATTGGCAGGATGTTCGGGTGCGACAGGGCCGCCACCGCCTGGGTCTGGCGCTCCAGGCGCGCCCGGCCCTCCGGGTCGCGGGTCAGCCGCTCCGGCAGAACCTTCAAGGCGACCTCGCGCTCCTGGCCCGTGTCGCGAGCGCGGTACACCTCGCCTCTGCCTGCGGCGGTCATCGGGCCGAGGATCTCGTAAGGCCCTAACCTCTTGCCTTGGCGCAATGGCATGGTGATCCAGTATTATACTGGGCTTCAGGAGTCGAATATGGCCCGCGATGTCTACATTGTCGAAGCCGTGCGCACCCCGATCGGCCGGGGGCGGGCCGAGGGAGCGCTGCACCCCATCCACCCGGTGGATCTGCTGGCCCGGACGCTGGGGGCCCTCATGGAGCGCGCCGGCGTCGATAAGGCCCAGGTCGAGGACGTGGTGGCCGGCTGCGTGGCCCCTATCCACGAGCAGGGCGCCAACATCGCCCGGCTGGCGGTGTTGAAAGCCGGATTCCCGGTCGAGGTTCCGGGTGTGCAGCTGAACCGCTTCTGCGGCTCCAGCCAGCAGGCCGTCCACTTCGCGGCCCAGGAGATCGCCGCCGGCGACATGGAGCTCACCATCGCCTGCGGCATCGAGATGATGAGCCGCGTGCCGATGGGCAGCGACGGGGCCATCACCGACGAGTTTCGCGCCGCCTTCCCCTACCAGATCCTGCACCAGGGGGTCTCGGCCGAGATGATGGCCCAGAAGTGGGGGATCGACCGCGAGTCGCTGGACCGCTACTCGGCCGAGAGCCACTGCCGGGCGGCAGCCGCGGCGCGCAACGGGTGGACGCGGCGGGAGCTGGCGCCGATCGAGGTGGCCGCCAACGGCAGCCGCCGCCTGGTGGAGGCCGACGAGGGCGTGCGGTCGAATCCCGACCTGGCCCGCATGGCCGCGCTGCCGGCGGTGTTCAAGCCGGACGGGGTGGTGACGGCCGGCAACTCCAGCCAGATCTCGGACGGGGCCGCCGCGGTGCTGTTGGCCTCCGGCGAGAAGGCCGACCGGCTGGGCCTGCGCAGGCGGGCGCGGATCGTGGCGCGCGTGGCGGT
>Ga0247727_10000973_pt1 | contig 69775 bp, 62 predicted proteins | sample WisWelCaveWW1625_FD_202498 | JGI IMG/M metagenome (GOLD analysis project Ga0247727, IMG submission 202498) | Biofilm microbial communities from Wishing Well Cave, Virginia, United States - WW16-25 | ecosystem: Environmental > Aquatic > Deep subsurface > Groundwater > Cave microbial mat | place... | reverse complement strand
CTCCGTAACGGGGATGGAAGGGATGGGTGACTCGACACCGTCCAACCGCCCCGGCTGCACCAGGTGCAGTTGAGACCTTCCTCCTAGACCTTCGCGATCATCCTGGCCCAGCTTGGAGAGCATCGACGCTTCGGCGACGGCTCCGCGTTGGCCGCGGTGGCGTCGGGCTCGTCCGGCTGGAGGGTGCCCCTGACGCGACTCGAGTATTCGCCGTAGAACAGCGTGCGATGCTGTCCGGGATCGGGGATGTGGTCGCTCATGCGGGCGAGCCACTCGAGCGGGTCCATCGCCTCGAAGTTACGCCCGAGGGACGGGTTCATGCGCGAGCGATAGAGGACGGCCTGCCGACCGTCGAGATAGACGAGCTTCTTCAGGGAGAGAGGGTTTCGCACGAGGTAGGCGGCGGTGTCTTCGAGCCGACCGGGGCGACTATCCTTACCGGCAGAAGGTGTACGCCGCCCGGGTCGGCGACGCGGAGATCATGACCGTCTATGACCTGCGGTACGAGCGCTGGACGGAGTAGCCTCGTGCTCCGCCCGTTCCCGTGGCACGGCGTGGCTCGCGCGGCCGTCCTGGTCGTGTCGGCGGGGCTCCTCGGCCGGGGCATCACCGCGCCGTTCGTCGGCTGGCACGAGATGAACAGCGCGATGTACTCGCAGTTCGCCCGCAACCACATCCAGTACGGGCTCGCGTACACGAAGCTCTATTGCACCTGGGGCGACACCGAGAAGCCGCCGCCCGCGCCGCAGCGCCATCTGAACCACCCTCCGCTCATCGCTCTCTGGACCGCCGTGCCCCTGGTCGTCCTCGGCGACCACGAGTGGACGGTCCGGCTCGTCCCGATCGCCGCCACCCTCGGCAGCGTGGTCCTGCTCATGAGGATCGTCGCGGGGCTCGGGGGCCCGCTCCTCGGCGTCCTCGCCGGCTTCTTCTTCGCGACCCTGCCGCTCACGGCCTACTTCGGCCGGATGATCGACCATGTCGCGCCGGTCCAGTGCTTCTCCCTGCTCATGCTGCACGGGTACCTGGAGTGGAGCGGCGTCTACCCCGGGCGGACACGGCCACGGCTCGGCGCCCTCTGCTACGTGACGGCAGCGGCTCTCGGGATCGGCACTGGATGGGCCGCCGTGCTCCCCGCCTTCCTGCTTTGCGCGTGGCACGGCCTGCGCGTCACCCGCGGGTCGGGCGAGGCACGGCTGCTTCCGTGGCTCGCCGGAGCACCTTCGGCCGCGCTCGCCGCGGTTCTCCTCCACATTCTGGCCGGGTGCGGATGGGACCTCGGGATGCTGCCGGCCCTCTTCGCGGGGCGCTCGCTAGGGGGTTTGGGCGGCGGCCAGCCCCTCTCGGCGTGGCTCGCGGTCCAGTGGCTCCACTTCGAGCGGAACTTCACGCTCCCGGGCGCGGTGGCGGCCGCCCTCACTGCCGGCATCCTCGTCGCCCGGCGCTGGCGCCCCGCGCCGGCGGGAGCGTCCCTCTTCCCGCTGCGGGGCGACCTCGCGGCAGCGGTCGGTCTCACCGGCATCCACGGCCTGCTGTACGTGGTGCTCCTGAAGAACGCGGCGTGGCACCACGACTACTGGCAGTTCTTCTTCGGCCCCTTCGTAGCCGTCAGCCTCGCCGCCCTGGCCAAGGCCGCCGGCGAGGCCGTCGTCCCGCGAGCGCCCCGTCTGGCCCCGATCGTGGTGGCCGCCCTGCTGGTGCTGCCGCTGCCCTGGGCGGCGCGGTCGTTCGCGTTCTACGCGGCCCAGCGTCAGCCCCGCGCGGACGACGCCGGTGCCCTGATCCGGCTCGGCGAGCTCGTGCCGAAGCGGGCCCCCGTCTGGACGTCGCGACGATGGGACACCGCGAGCGAGCAGATCGGCGCCTACATGAGCCGCTGGCCGAACCCGCTGGTCGCCTACTACGCCAATCGACCCCTCCTCTACTCGCGCGACATTCGGGAGATCGAGGCCAACCAGCCCGGCTGCGTCGCCTACCTGCTGACTCGCCGGGACGCGCCGTGGGCCCGCGAGCTGGAGTCGGCATTATCGCGCTCCTACGAGAGGGTGCCCGCCGGGGTCGACCAGGTGGTATTCCTCCTGGCGAGGTGACAGCATGATGTCCAGGATCCCGATCCCGTGATCGGAGAGCGCAGGAGCAGGACGATGAGCCCAGACCACGCGCCGGCGGGCTTCGGGGCGGGCCGGGTGGAGCTGCCCTTCGATCCCGAGAGAGAGCCGCTCGACGTCGTGCGGATCATGGGCGCCCTCCGAGAGCAGGGCCGCCTCGACAGAAGGCCTACATCGACCCGCTCCTCCTCGAGCGGTTCCTGCGACCGGGCCACGACTGGAACATCGCCACCGACTACCTCATCCGCACACATCGTCGGGGCCTGGTCGCACGCCTGAGCCTGCTCGTGAAACGCGCCGTCCGTCCCGTGGTGCGTCTCTACACCGACCACCTCCTGGACCGGCAGAGCCAGATCAACCAGTACTTCTGCCACCTCGTCCACGCCGCCACGCGCGAGAACGTCCGCCTGGAGACGCGCGTCGCGGGTCTGGAGGCCCGGTGCGCGCGGCTGGAAGAGGAGCTGCGCGCCGCCCGGGCGGCTCGAGGCTGACGAGTGCGGCTGTGCTTCGTCGTCCAGCGCTTCGGCGCGGAGGTGACCGGCGGCGCCGAGGCCCACTGCCGCGGCCTGGCCCGCCGGCTCGCGCGGACCCACGAGGTGCAGGTCCTGACCACCTGCGCCCTCGACTACGCGACCTGGGCCAACCACTACCCGCCGGGCCGCCAGACGGTCGACGGCCTGGAGGTCACCCGCTTTCCGGTGGCGCGGCCGCGCTCGGTGCGGGACTTCGCGTTCTACTCCGACGTCGTCTTCCGCGACCGCTTCACCCCGGCGGACGAGCTGCGCTGGATCGAGGAGAACGGGCCGTTCTGCCCCGCGCTCGTGACCGGGCTGCGCGCCCTCGACCAGGTGGACCTGTTCGTCTTCTACTCGTACCGCTACTACACCGCCTTCCACGGCCTGCCCCCCGTGGCGCGGCGCGCCGTCCTCGTCCCCACCGCCGAGGACGACCAGGCCATCCGTCTTCCCGTCTTCCGCGACTGTTCCGCCGGCCCCGGGGACTCCTCTACCTCACGCCGGAGGAGCGGGGGCTGGTCCAGGAGGTGAGCGGGAACGCGCAGGTGCCGTCCGTGATCGTGGGCAGCGGTGTCGACGACCTATAGGCATTTCCTTCCGTGGCCTTGACGGGGACACCGCGGTCGGGGGCTGTAACAGTTGTCACCGAGGGTAATGTAGAGGGCTCCTGCCCTCAACATCCTTCTCAGGCGTGTGCCTGAGCGGCAATGCCCGCCGCGATGCGTCCTCTCACCTTTGGTCACCGTTACGGAGGCAGACTACTCCCCCCGCGGGAAGGTGGTCGAGCGGAATCTGGCGGCCTTGGCGGCCTGGCGGTCCTTAATCGAGAAAGGCGCGATCCGCCATTCGAGACCACGCACCCGGCCCGAGGCGGCGAGCTCGGAGCCCGAGTAGCGCAGCTGCTGCAGCTCGCGCAATGGCAGCTCCACGACGACCTTCCCGCTCGCCGCCGCGAGCGTCGCGCGCGCTTCCTGAGCCGCCGGGAGCGCCTTCAGGACCGGTTGCAGCGGCAGCGCCTGGAGATCGAGCTCGAGACGCAGCGGCCAGTCGCCTTCGAGCGCCGCGCTGCCCCGCAGGAAGACGGCGGCGTCGGCCTTCCCGCTGACGCTGACCTCGCGCCCGTCAAAGCCGGCCGTGACCGACAGGGGCGGCAGCGGGGCCTCCCCCACTTTCGGCTCCGCGAGCGACAGGCGCAGATCGCCCACGGGCGCGCCCGTGGTGCCTTTGACCTGGATCTCGCCCGACAGCGTCCCGGTGAGCGCGCTCGCCCAGTCGGGCAGCAGCGGCAGCCGCTCCCAGGCGAGATCCTGCGCCTTTGCCCTGAGCTCGATCGCGTCCGAAGCCGCCTCGTAGCGAAGCTGGCTCTCGACGCGCCCGCTGGCCAGCTCGGCCTGGAGCCGTTCGAGCTCGAACGACGTGCCGCGGCTCGTGGCCGCAATCGCGAGCGCGACCGTCGTGCCCTGGGCGACCGTGGTCCCCTGGTCCCCGGGCCGCCGCAGCATCGCGGCGGCGCGCAGCGAGGCACGCCCGAGCGGCACGTCACGCGGCCCGCGGAGCTGCAGCGTGCCGCCGAAGCTTCCGTGCCCGTCCAGCCCGACGAGCCCGAGCGCCGGGGCCAGCTCGAGCGCGTCGATCTCTCCTTTCAGGTCCCAGTCTCCTGTCGGCAGCAGTGGAACACTGCCGACGAGCGTCGCCTGTCCGCCTCCCGCGCGCAGCACGAGCGGCGCGAGCGAGAGCCGTCCCGGCTCGTAGCGCGCCTCGACTTCGATCCCGAGCGGGGCGCCGCGAACCGACAGCGCGTCGCTCGCCACGCGCGCGGTCACGAAGGCGTGGGAGAGCGCGCCCCCCAGCTCGCCATCGGCTCGCAGCCGGCCTTCGACGGCGAGCGGCCTCATGGGGTGACCGAGATCGGCGGCCAGCTTGGGCAGCGACGTGAACGGCAGCTCGCCGCTCCAGCGACCGCTGAGGGCGGAGTCGCTGCCGATCTCGGCGCTGACGGTGCCCCGAGCTCCGCGTGCCTCCACGCTCGCGGCGATCGAGCTCGCGAGGCCCCGGATCCGCAGCGTCGCGGCGGCAGTCGGCTGGAGCCCCGGTCCGTCGGCGGGAGCGAGCGCCAGCGTCCCGTCGCCGCTGGCGGCCGCGGCGTCCCAGCCTGTCGTCGTCCAGCGGAGCGAGCCTGTGGCCCGCGCCGCGAGCGGGAGATCTTCGCCCGAGAGAACCTTCCCGAGCGCGGCCGGGTCGACGCCGTCTACGCGAACGCGCACGTCGGTCCGCGCATCCTTCGTGAGTGCCAAGTCCCCCGAGGCCTCGAGCCCGCCCCCGAAGCCGCGCGCGGCGAGCGACTCGAGGACGAACAGCGGTCCCGCGAAGCGGCCGCGACCCCGCGCGGCCCAGGGGCCGACGCGTCCCACGCTGAGCGCCCTCCGCACGCAGCGGGCCCGCGACGCGGTCTTTCGTCACCTGGATCTCGGTGTCGGCCAGGATGCGGCCTTCGAGATCGGCGCCCGCGATCAACGCTCCGTCGAACGCGGCGCGCGCCGTGGCCGTCGCGGTCATCGGTTGGACCCTCTCGAGGCGGCCCTGGAGCTCGAGGGTGTTCGACCCCGCCACCAGCCGTGCGCTCTCGATGACGAGCGCGCCGCCGTCGAGCCGGAACGTCGCCTCGGCCGTGGCGCGCTCGACGGGCGGCCCGTTCGCGGGCGAGCCCAGCACCACCTCGGCTATCCGTAGCTCACCGGACGGCCCGCCCGCGCCCGAGACATCGAGCTCCAGACCTCCGAGCACGAGCTGCGGGACGAGCGCTTTGTCGCGCAGCTCGAACCGGCCGTCCCGCACCTCGACGCGCCCCAGCCTCTCCAACGCGCGCCAGGGCTGGGCCTGAAGTCCGCTGAGGGGCGGCTTTCGCTCGGGCGCGACGGCGACCACCCTGGGCCGGAGCAGGCGCAGGTCGAGACCGCTGGCGCGCGACCAGTCGAGCTCGATCCGCTCCACGTCGAGCGTCGTCCCGGGAGCGACCAGGCTCACCGCGGTCAGGCTGGCGTGGCCCCTGAAGAGCCGCAGCTCGAGCCCGCCGATCCGCAGCGTTCCGCCGCTCGCCGTGAGCCCAGGGCTTCGAGGGCCGAACGCACCGCAGCCTGCCCGAAAGGCGTGCGCAGGAGAACGAGCGCGAGTGCGCTGAACAGGAAGGGCAGCAGCGCGAGCGCGACGACGGCTCGGAGCACTCGCCGCGGCCACGAACGGCGTGGGCGGTCGGGGGCTTCAGGCGCTGGCGGGGTGTCGCCGGTGCCCACGTCGTCCTCGGCCGCGCCCATCGAGGGATTCTAAGCGAAGCGCCCATTGCCGGCCGGCTTCGGCTGGCGTACGCTTCGGTTGCTCCGATGATCGGCCAGACGGTCGGCCACTACGAGGTCGAAGAGCGTCTCGGCGGCGGCGGCATGGGCGTCGTCTACCGGGCGCGTGACCTCAAGCTGGGCCGCCAGGTGGCGCTCAAGTTCCTCTCGTCACACCTCGTGGCGAGCGAGCGCGCCAAGCAACGCTTCATCGCCGAGGCCCGCGCGGCCTCCGCGCTCGATCACCCCTCGATCGCGACGATCCACGCGATCGAGGAGACGAAGGACGGCGAGCTCTACATCGTGATGACCCTTTACGAGGGCGAGACGATCGCGGCGCGGCTCGCGCGGCGCGGCGCGATCCCGGTCGGGCAGGCGCTCGAGCTGGCACTGCAGGCGGCCGAGGGCCTCGCGCGTGCCCACGAGCATGGCATCGTCCACCGCGACGTGAAGCCCGCCAACCTGATGGTGACGCCCGACGAGCGCGTGAAGGTGCTGGACTTCGGCCTGGCCAAAGTCGAGGACGTGCGGCTGACGGACGCGGGCACGACGCTCGGGACGCCCGCCTACATGTCCCCCGAGCAGGTGCGCGGCTCGCGCGTGGACCACCTCACGGATGTCTGGTCCCTCGGCGTCGTGCTCTACGAGATGCTGACCGGGCGCCTGCCCTTCTCCGGCGAGCACCGCGAGCAGGTGCTCGATGCCGTGCTGCACGCCGACCCCTCGCCGCCGAGCCACTGGACCAGCGTCCCGCCCGACCTGGACAGAGTCGTCGTGCGCGCTCTGAGCCGCTCGCCCGCCGCGCGCCAGCGCACGATGGCTGAGCTTTTGGGGGAGCTGCGGGCCGTGCGCGACTCTCGGCTCGGCGCCTCGAGCGCCGACACGCTCGTCCAGCCCGGCTCCACGACGGAGCGCGGCGCGCCCACGCCGGTTCCGACCGATCGGTCGACGGCGCCGTCGGGCGAGCGCCGCTTCGTCAGCGTGCTCGCTTGCGATGTGGCCGACATCCTCTCGCTCTCCGAGGACACCGACCCCGAAGAGCTGCGCGAGCTGCTCGCGCGCTGCCACGAGACCGGGGCCGCCGTGGTGCGCGGGCTCGAGGGGCACCTCGCCAAGGCCGAGGAGGGCCGGCTCGTGGCCTACTTCGGCTACCCGCTGGCGCACGAGGACGACGCGCAGCGCGCCGTGCGCGCCGCCATGGCGATCGTGGCCGAGCTGTCGCGGCCGGACCCGCCGGGCGCCGCGGCGCGCGCCCCGCTCCTGCCCCGGGCCGCCGTCCACACCGGGCTGATGGTGGCCGGCGACGCCCGCTCCTCCGGCCCGGGCCTCGTGGGCAACGCCCCGGCAATCGCCGCGCGCCTGCTCGAGAGGGCGCAGCCGGGCTCGGTGGTCGTGAGCTCCGACACCCGCCCGCTGGTCGAGCGGCTCTTCGAGCTCGAGAACGCGGGCGAGCTGTCGCTGCCTGGGTTCAGCCGGCCGCTGACGCTCGCACGCGTGCTGCGCGAGAGCGCCGCGGAAGCGAGCGGGATCGCGCGCGCGGCGCTCACGCCGTTCGTGGGCCGCGAGGAGGACCTGTCGCTGATCGTGGCCCGCTTCGAGCTCGCCCGCGAAGGGCAGGGCCAGGTCGTGCTCGTCACGGGAGAGCCCGGCATCGGCAAGTCGCGCCTGCTCTTCGAGCTCGACGAGCGCTTGCGGGACGAGCCTCACTTCTTGCTCGAGTGCCGCTCCTCGCCGTACCACACGGGTCACGCGCTGCATCCGGTGATCGAGATGTTGTCCCGGCTCGCGCGGCTCGAGGAGATGCACGCGCCGGACCAGAAGCGCGAGCGGCTGTCGCGCGCGCTCGAACCCGTCGGCGCCACGCCCGAGACCGTGGCGCTGCTGACGGACGCGTTGTCGCTGCCCCCGGACGAGGCTCGCTCGCCGCTGGAGCTCACGCCGCAGAAGCGCAAGCAGAAGACGCTCGAGGCGCTGCTGCAGCTGGTTCTGGCGGCCGCCGCGCGCAAGCCCGTGCTGCTGGTGGTCGAGGACCTGCACTGGCTCGACCCCTCGAGCGACGAGGTGCTCGACGCTCTGGTGCGGCAGGCGACGGGAGCGGCCGTGCTCGTGATCGCGACCGCGCGGCCTGGAACGAGCCCGGCGTGGGCGGGAGAGGAGCAGGTCACGCGCCTCGCCCTGCGCCGGCTGACCCGCCTGCAGACGGAGCGGCTCGTCGAGCAGGTGGCCGGCCGCGGCGGGCTGCCCGCGGCGATCGTGGAGCAGGTGCTGAGCCGGACCGACGGCATCCCGCTCTTCGCCGAAGAGCTGACGCGCGCGATCTGCGACGCCGCGGGGGCGGACGGCGACGGCAAACGGCCCACGGCCGAGGCGCTCGCCACGTTCGTGCCGGCGACGCTGCAGGAGTCGCTCGCCGCCCGGCTCGACCGGCTGGGCCCGGTGAAGGCTACGGCCCAGCTCGCCGCCGTGCTGGGGCGCGAGTTCCCGCTGCGCTGGCTGGAGGCCGTCTCGCCGCTCTCGGCCGACGCGCTCGGCGGCGAGCTCGAGCGGCTGGTCGACTCGGGCCTGCTCCAGCCGCGCGGACCCGCCCCGGCTTCGGTCTACGTGTTCAAGCACGGGCTGGTCCAGGAAGCGGCCTACGCCTCGTTGCTCAAGACGACACGGCAGCAGTACCACGAGAAGGTGGCCGGCGCGCTCCAGGAGCGGTTCCCCGAGACTGCGGTGGCGCAGCCGCACCTCGTGGCGCATCACCTGACGGAAGCCGGCCACGCCCCGGCCGCGATCGACTGGTGGTCGCGCGCGGCCGGGCGGGCGGGCGAGCGTTTCGCGAGTCGCGAGGCCGTGGCCAACCTGCGGCGGGCGCTGGAGCTCCTCGCCACACTGCCGGAAGGAGCCGAGCGCGACGGACAGGAGCTGGGCCTGCAGATGGGGCTCTGCGCGCTGCTCCCGAGCGTGAGCGGTTACGCCTCGGCCGAGACCGAGCAGGCGTACCTGCGCGCCGAGGAGCTGTGCGACCGGGCCGGTCGCGTCGCCGACAACTTCTACGTCCACCACGGGCTGTGGGCCTTTCACCTGGTCTGCGGCCGGCTCGAGGTCGCGCGCGAGCGCGCGCGGGCGCTCCACGGAGCAGGGCTCGAGCGTGGCGACACGCTCTCGGTCCTCGACGGTCACTACGCGCTCGGCTGCACGCTCGTGGACATGGGCGACGTCGAGCCTTCGCTCCAGCACCTCGAGCGGGGAATGGCCGTGGACGAGGCCGATCCCGGCCGCGTCCCGAGCTATCACGCCGGTATGGAGCTGGGCATCACCACCCCGGCGTTCTCGGTGATGCCTCTATGGCTGCTCGGCCGCCCCGACGCGGCGCTGGAGCGGGCTCGGCGCACGGCCGACAAGGGGCGCGCGCTCGGCCACCCGCTGAGCCTGGCCTTCGCCCTCTACTACGTGACCTGGGCCCACATCCACCGCGGCGAGGCCGCGCGCGCCGCCGAGAGCGCGCGCGAGATCGTGAAGCTGTCGGAGGAGCACGGCCTATTTTTTGCGCCCCTCGGCGCGGGCATGCTGGGCTGGGCGCTCGACCAGGAGGCGGCGCTCGTTCCCGCCTGGCGCGCTCCGAGCGCACGCGAGGCAGAGGCCTCTCCCGCGAGCGACGAGGATTTCGAGCGCGTCGTCTCGAGCCTGCGCTTCTACCGCGGGGCGGGCTTCGTGCTGAACGTGCAGTTCATGCTCTGGCTCGTCGCCCTCGGACACGCACGGCGCCGCCGCTTCGCCGAAGCCCGCGCGGCAGTGGACGAGGCGCTCGCCATCGTGGCCGAGACGAACGAAACCTGGTGGCAGGCCGAGCTGCGGCGGCTCTCGGGCGAGCTGGCGCTGGCGGCGGCCGGCGCGGGAGCGGGGCGGAAGGCGGCGCGCGACGAGGCCGCGGCGGCATTCGCGCGCGCGGGCGAGATCGCCGCGAGCCAGAAGGCCCTCTCACTCGAGCTGCGTGCTGCGGCGAGCCTCGCGCGGCTGCTGAAAGACCAGGGCCGGGCGACAGACGCCCGCGCCGCTCTCGCCCCGGTGCTGGCGCGCTTCAGCGAGGGCCACGCCACGGGTGACCTCGTCTCGGCCCGCGCGCTCCTCGCCGAGCTGAAGTAGCTAGACTGGCGATTGCCGTCCGCTGCCGGTCGGCAAGGTTCACGATGCCCACGTTCCGCGGCTTCATCCTGCACCCGACCTACCGTGTCGAGTCGGGCATCCCCGTGCTGCACCTTCACGGGCGGCTCGAAGATGGGCGCGCGTTCCTGGTGCGCGAACGCCGGCTTGTTCCGCGCTTCTACATCGAGACGAAGGACGCGCAACGGGCAAAGGCCAACGGGGCGGCGCGGCAGTCTCCCACAAACCAGTTCACGCTCGAGGGACGGCCCGTGGTGCGCGTCGAAGTAGCGGAGCCCGCGCACACTCCCCCGCTGCGTGACCGCCTCACGAGGGCCGGCATCCCGACCTACGAGGCCGACGTGCGCTTCGCGATGCGCCACCTGATCGACCGCGGCATCCGAGGCTCCGTCGAGATACGAGGCGAGGGCCGCGAGGCCCTGGGAATCGGCGTCGTCTTCGAGGACCCGGAGCTGTCTCCGGCCGACTGGTCGCCGCGGCTGCGCGTGCTCTCGTTCGACATCGAGACCGATCCCGCGGCCCGCCGACTGCTCGCGATCGGCCTCCACGGCTGCGGCGCATCGGAAGTCCTGCTGCTGACCTCGGAGGGCCAGGCGTGTCCGGACGGCGCGCGACCCTGCGCGACGCAGGCTGACGTGCTCCGAGCCTTCTGCGCCCGCGTACGCGAGCTGGACCCCGACGTGCTCACCGGCTGGAACGTCGTGGACTTCGACCTGGCCGTGCTCGACCGGATCGCGAGCGCCGAGCGCGTCCCGCTGGCGCTCGGCCGCGGGTCCGAGGCACTCAGGCTTCGGCCGATGGGCGGAGCGCGCGACGCGCGTCAGGCGAGCATTCCCGGCCGCATGGTGCTCGACGGGATCCGCCTGCTGCGCGGCGCTTTCGTGCGGATGGACGACTACGGCCTCGACGCGGTCGCGCGGACGGTCCTGGGCGAGGGCAAGACGCTCAGCGGCCGCGGCCGCGCCGACCTGATCCTGCGCCTCTTCGAGGAGGACCGCGAGCGCCTCGTCCTTTACAACCGCACCGACGCCCGCCTCGCCCTCGAGATCCTCGAGCGACTGCGGCTCGTCGAGCTGGCGGTCGAGAGAAGCCGCCTCACCGGCCTGCCGCTCGATCGGGTCGCGTCCTCGATCGCCGCCTTCGACTTCCTGTACCTGTCGGCGCTCGGACGGCGCCGCATCGTCGCGCCGAGCGTCCGCGCGGGAAGCGAGGCCGCGGAGCCCCAGGGCGGAGGGCACGTGCTCGAGCCCCTCCCCGGCCTCTACGAGAACGTGGTGGTGCTCGACTTCAAGAGCCTCTACCCGAGCCTGATCCGCACCTTCGAGATCGATCCATTGAACCTGGTCCGGCCCGAGGCGGGCCAGGCGGACGGGGATCCGATCGTGGCGCCCAACGGGGCCGCGTTCGGGCGCGGCAAGGGCATCCTGGGCGAGATCCTCGACGAGCTCATACCCCGGCGCGAAGAGGCGCGCCGCGCGGGCGACAGCGTCAAGAGCCACGCCATCAAGATCCTGATGAACTCGTTCTACGGGGTGCTCGGGACGCCGGCCTGCCGCTTTCACGACGTGCGCCTGGCGAACGCCATCACCTCCTTCGGACGCGAGATGCTGCTCTGGTGCCGGGCCCGGATCGAGGCGGGCGGCCGAAGGGTGCTGTACGGCGACACCGACAGCCTGTTCGTGCTGACGGGCGCCGGCGAGGCCGCCGCCGCGCGCGCCGTGGGCGAGACGCTCGCCGCCGAGCTCAACCGCGACCTGGCACACCACATTGAAGATCGCTGGCGCGTGATGAGCCGGCTCGAGCTGGTGTTCGACCGGCTCTACCTGCGGCTGTGCCTGCCGGCGGTTCGCCACGGCACCGCGGGTGCGCGCAAGCGCTACGCCGGCCTCGTCGAGGGCCAAGGCGGCGGGCGCGTCGTCTTCACCGGCATGGAGGCGGTCCGCGGCGACTGGACCGAGCTCGCCAAGGAAGTCCAGCGCGAGCTGTACGCGCGCCTCTTCGGCGACCGGCCCGTGCTCGAGTACCTGCGCGAGGTGATCGCGGAGCTGCGCGATGGTCGGCACGACGAGCTCCTCGTGTACCGCAAGTCCCTGCGCAAGTCACCGGAGGCCTACACCGCCACGACGCCCCCACACGTGGCGGCGGCGCGCAAGATCCCGGGCAAGACGCGCGGCCGCGTGGCCTACGTCGTCACCCGCGGCGGCCCCGAGCCCGCGGAAGACCGGCGCCACCCGATCGACTACGAGCACTACATCGATCGCCAGCTGCGCGCGGTCGCCGAGCCGGTCCTGCTGCTCCTCGGCCAGGGCTGGGCCGACGCCTCCGGCTCGAGGAAGCAGCTCTCGCTGTTCTGATCGCGCCTAGGTGTCGGCTATGCGAGCGCAGACAGGAACCGGCTGGCGGGAAGCACCCGAACCCCGTTCTCGACGAAGTCGCGCGTGCCCTCCAGCACGACCTGGTAGACCCACGGAATCGCCAGCCGCTCGCGGAAGTGAGCGAGCACCGGGTCGACACGTGTTTCGCGCAGCTTGACCTCGACCGCGAACCACGGCTTGCGCGCCGCAGTGACGAGGAAGTCGACCTCGCGGCCGTCCCGGTCGCGCAGATAGTGAAGCGCCATGCTGTGGCCTTCCGCGTCCTCGAGGTGGTGGCAGAACTTCAGGAGGTGCGACGCCACGAGGTTCTCGAAGCGCGCCGCGGTGTCCGGAACGAGGCTCCAGTCCCACAGGTAGGCCTTGGGCATCTTGGTGAGCGATCGCCCGCGCGGGCCGCCGAAGGGCCGCACCCGGAACACGTGGTAGAGGCGCTCGAGCACGTCCATCCAGTGGGTGAGCGCGCGATGGCTCACTGCCAGGTCCTCGCGGAACGCGTTCAACGAGAGAAGCGAGCCGACGCGGTCGGGCAGCAGCTCCGCGAGGAGCTGGAACGCCTGGAGCTGGCGAATCGGCTCGAGGTCCCGCACGTCCTCCCGAAAGAACCGGTCGAGTCGCTCCTCCTGCCACCGGCGCAGGGTGCGGGCGGACTGCGCCAAGAACGGCTCGGGGAACCCGCCGTGCTCGAGCAGGGCCGATACGAGGTCGGTCTGACTCTTCTGGCCGATGGCGAGCTCCCGCCCCGGGACGAGGCCGGACGCTGGGCGTCCTCCCAGAGCCTCTGCGCAGGAGAACGGGTGGAGGCGGTGGTGGTGGTACCGGCCCTGGAGGGAATCTCCCCCGCGACGATAGACGTCGAGGCGAGCGCTCCCCGTGACGAGGAAGCGCAGGTGCTCGCGGTGGCGGTCGAACTCGCCCTTGAGCCAACCCTTCCAGCCAGGCCACTTGTGCAACTCGTCGAGGACCACGAGAGCCTTGCCGCCGGGCCAGCGGGCCGCCTTGATTTCCTGGCGATCCTCACGGCTGTCCCAGCTCAAGTAGGCGCCTTCACTCCAGCCCTCGAGCACGCGACGGGCCAGAGTGGTCTTGCCGACCTGGCGCGGGCCGGCGAGAAAGACCATCTTGTCCGCCAGGTCCTGGCGGATCAGGGGCTCCAGCGCGCGGGGCTGCATCCGGCTGATTTTGCCTCAAAGCAGAATTTGGAGCAACTTTTTCTGCTTTCAGGCAAAATCAGCCGAGGATGGCGGCCGCCCATGCGACCGGCCCGGCGACCCTAGCGGGGGCTCGCGGGGAGGATCCGAAAAGCACCGCGGCGCTCGCCCGCGGGCGCGTAGTAGCCGGAGCGGTGCCGGACCAGCAGGCTCCCCTGGCGGGTCCGGATCGCGATTCTCCGCCACTGCCCGTCGGCGCGCGGGTTGAGGGGGACGTAGCCCACGCCGTAAAGGGTGCGCAGCTCGCGGGCGATGTGGTCGTAGGCGCCGTCGAGCTCCACGGGCGTCCTCGGGAAGTAGGAGCGCCCGCCTGTCTCGCGCGCGAGCGCGGTCAGGATGTAGGTGGGCAGCGTCTTGGGCAGGCGGCCCGCGGCTTGCGGTGTCAGCAGGCCGATCGTGTAGACGACGACGCCCGCGCGGCGCGCGAGGCCGAGGAGCTGCTCGTCGTCGACCATCGACGCCGTGTCCTCGCCGTCCGAGAGCACGACGATCGCGCGGCGAGCCAGGTCGTCGTCGCTCCTGTGTCGAGCCAGGTCCTTGAGCGTGATGTAGAGCGCGTTGTAGAGGGCCGTCTCACCCTGTGGCGCGATCCGGTCGATGGCCTGCTCGAGGGCGGCATGGTCGTCCGTGGCCTCCTGGAGCACGTCGAGGCTGCGGCTGAACTGGGCCACCTGGGCCAGGTCGCCCGGGCGTAGCGTGCGGACGAGCCGCGTCGCCGCGCGCTTGGCGACGGGCAGTGCCGCATCCATCGAGCCCGAGCTGTCGAGCAGGATCGAGAGCCGGATCGGCCATTCCTCCTGGGCGAACAGGCTGATCGGCTGCGGGATGCCGTCCTCGAGCAGCACGATGTCGCCCTGGGCGAGGTCGGGGACCTGTCGGCCGCTGGCGTCGGTCACGACCAGGTTCAGGCTGACGACCTCGACGCCCACCGCGAAGGTCGGGATGCGCGGGGTGCTCTCCTCCGCGAGAGCGCCGCCCGGGAGGATCAGCAGCGCCACCCCGCCTGCCCGAAGCAGCGATCCTGGCCGATGCCCCATCGCGCCCTCCTTCCAGGGATAGTGCAAGAGGCGTTCCGAGCGTATCGGGGGCGGCAAGCTCCTGACCTGTCAATGCGTTGACGAGTTGCCGCCATCCCTGAACGGTCCGACCGACCGAAAACCGCCGTCCGGTTTCCGGAACCCGGATCACCGGGCCCGGCTCGGATCACTCGGGCCGGCCCGCCGACGACGTCAGGCGGCGCAGATCACTTCGGCTGCGGAACGATGCGCAGGTACGGCTTGGGCGCCTTCCAGCCGCCGGGGTACTTCTCCTTCGCCTCGGCGTCCGAGACCGCCGCCACGATGATCACGTCGTCGCCCTGCTTCCAGTTCACGGGTGTCGCCACCTTGTGCTTCGCGGTGAGCTGGCAGGAGTCGAGGATCCGCAGCACTTCGTCGAAATTGCGGCCGGTGGTCATCGGGTACGTGAGCATGGCCTTGATCTTCTTGTCCGGGCCGACCACGAACACCGAGCGCACCGTGGCGTTGTCGGCGGCGGTGCGGCCCTGCGAGGTGCTGCCCGCCTCTTCCGGCAGCATGTCGTAGGCCTTGGCCACCTTGAGCTCCGGGTCGCCGATCATCGGGTAGGTGACCTTGTGGCCCTGCGTCTCCTCGATGTCCTTCGACCAGCGCACGTGATCGTCCACGGGGTCGGCGCTCAGGCCGAGCACCTTGGCGTTGCGCTTGTCGAACTCGCCCTTGAGCGACGCCATGTAGCCGAGCTCGGTGGTGCAGACCGGCGTGAAATCCTTCGGATGCGAGAACAGGATCGCCCAGCCGTCGCCGATCCAATCGTGAAAGTCGACCCGGCCCTGGGTCGTGTCCGCCGTGAAGTTCGGGGCCTCACTGTTTATGCGCAGAGCCATACAACCCTCCCCCTGGACTCGATACGCCCGAACATATCACTGCTGCCCCTGCCGCGGTTGCAGCAGACGCTGTGCGACTCGCCGGTGGCGGCCTTCGGGGGCACTACGCCAGCTTGCGCACGTCGGCGACCGTGTCCGGGATCAGGAACGTGACCTCGCCGTGCCAGCTGCGGTTGATCATCCCCTGGAACAGCAGCCGGGCGAGCGTCTCGTCGACGCGAGCGGGCACGTCGTCGATCGCGCGATGCGAGAGGCGGACGAGGCCGAGCAGCACCGATTTCAGCAGGCGGTGGCCGAGCACGGGTGGGATCTTGACGCGCGCGCAGCCCTCGGCGCCGATCAGGTCCTGCATGTAGATCCGCGGCACGATGCCCAGGCCCACCAGGCGCCACGCGCGCGGGATCAGGTCCTGCAGCATGCGCAGGTTCTCCCACGCGAGCGCGACGCCCTTCGGGTTCTGATCGGGGCCGACGTAGTGGCGCCGCTTGAAGGCCGCGTAGAACTCGGCCGCCTCGGCGACGCCCGAAGGCACCCACTCGCCGCTGTCGGGCCGCCCAGCGGGGTGGATCCCGACGAGCTGGGCGAAGCTGCGCCACAGGTAGTAGACGTCCTCCTCCTCGTCGGGCCTGAGGCCCACGCCGAGGATGCGCATGCCGTCGATCACCAGGTAGGAGAAGCCCATCACGGTCGCGAGCATGTCCTCGAGGTTCACCGGCGGCCCGTAGCGCGCGGTGTCGAAGGGCGGTTTCATTCGCCGTAGCACGAGCGCGCGGATCGCGGCGTGCATCAATCGCATCTTCTGCGCGGTGTTGATCGCCTTGCCGTTCTCCGCGAAGCCGCCGGGCGACGAGACGTTCACCACCATCTGCAGCACCCCCAGCAGGCGCCGGTAGGGGTGCCGCTCGAGGTCGCCCGACAGGCTCAGGATCTGGCCAAAGGACGGCGCCGCGTAGCCTTCCGGAAGCGACTTGGCGAGCAACACCAGCGCCGCGGAAAACGCGTGCTTCATCCAGGTGAACTCGCCGCGCGAGAGGCGCGCGAGGTCCGTGCCCGGGGGTAGCGCCCGGGTCGTCCCGAAGAACTCGACGAGCGCCGGGGGCGATCCCTCGGGCAGGCGATCGTCGTTGGAGGTGACGTGGCGGAAGAGAGCCGCCGAGCCCGAGGCGCCGCCCTCCGCGAAGAGGCGCTTCACGCAGGCGTCGGCCTCGGCGTCGACGTGACGGCGGATCTCGTCGAGAAACGCGTCCTCCGACCAGCGTGTGGTCATCGATCAGGCCGCCTTCGGGACGCGGCGCGTGTGGAACAGGTAGACGTAGTAGACGTCGAGCACCAGCGTCACCGCGCACAGCGTCAGCAGGAAGCGATTCTCGGGATAGACGAGCACGCAGAAGCCGATCACGAGGCCGTTGCCGAGGAGCTTGCACCACGCGACGAACGGCGAATAGGGCGCCCGGTCCCGCTCGCGGAAGAACTGCGGGATGTAGAGCGCCGACATCATCAGCGTGACCATGTAACCGGATACCAGGCCGGTCGAGGTGTCGTAGCCCTGTCGCACGAGCAGGTAGAGAGTCGCGGTGAAGGCGAGGATCGCCAGCACCACAGCGAGGCGAAAGTAGTCGCGCAGCCTGGGCGTCGCGAGGTGGCGGACACCGTAACGCAGCAGGCCCCAGACGATGAAGACGTCGAGCAGGAACCACGTGCGGTAACCCCAGACGAACAGCGCCCCGAGGTCGGTGCGGTGGACGATGCCCCACGTGAACTCCCAGGCGATGTTGCCGGCGACGGCCGTGGCCGGGATCTCGACGAACTTCCGTCGCACGATCTCGCGAAGCACCCCCATGTACGCGAGCGCCCATGCGAGGCCGCCCGCCGCGAAGAACAGCAGCGCGGGAGTCGAGTACTCGGCCGTGTTGACGAGCGGCTCGGGGCTCATCGGGCCCCCTCGCGAGTCGCCGCCGCCAGGTCGGCCGCGCGGCCGGACCGGACCCCGTAGAAGAGACCGATGTAGAGCAGGTCGAGCGCCAGCGTGAGCAGGCACAGGAACAGCAGGTAGGGGTTGTGGGGCTGGACGATGAAGTTGAAGACGGTGAGCAGAGCGGTGCCGAGCATCTTGCTCCAGGCCACGAGCAGCGAGAAGTCGTGGAGCTGGCCGTGGCGCAGGATGATCACCACGTAGAGCGCCGACATCATCGTGTTCAGGATGTAGCCCGAGATCGCGCCGTAGCCCGTGTCGTAGCCCTCGCCCACGAAGAAGTAGATGCCCACCGCCCAGGCCGCGATGCCGAAGACGCAGGCGGGGCGGAAGATCGCCTTGAGCTCGGGGAGCTCGACCTGGCGCGCGCCCCAGCGAAAGAGCAGGTACACGATCGCGAGGTCGAAGAAGAACCAGACGCGGTATCCCCAGGAGAAGAAGCGTCCGAGCTCGTTCGGGTAGAGGAAGCCCCACACGAACTCCCACGCGATGTTGGCGACGACGGCGCCGGCAGGAATCTCGAGGAAGCGATTGCGGAGGGCGTTCCTGACGATCGCGACGTAGGCCACGACCCAGCCGAAGCAGCCGACACCGAACAGGATCAGCAGCGTTGCCGGGTACTGGCTGGTGTTGAACCACTCCGTCGTCGCAACGGGCATGCCGGCACCCCCAAAGGCTAGCTCGCGGCCGCAACGCAAAGCGAGGACAACGGACGGCGAGAACGTCTCACGGCACGGAGGTCGGCGCGGATGCTACCAGGTTTCCCGAACCCCGTGAGGGCCTTCAGCGTATGGGGTGGTGCAGGCCCTGCGTGCCTGCGAGGAGGAGCCGTGCCGAGGAAGCTGACGCGAGACACGCGGGGAGCGGTTCTGGCGGGAGTCGCCGCCGGCTTCGGGCGCTACCTGGACGTCGATCCGGTGCTGGCACGGCTGGGTTTCGTGCTCCTGGCGTTCGTGAACGGCCTGGGCGTGCTGATCTACCTGGCGGGCTGGGCGCTCATGCCACGGGACCACGCAGCCTTGGCTGAGGGCGCCTCTGGATCCACGCCCACCGCCGCCGGCTTCGAATCGCTGCGCGAGGCGGGCAGCCAGTTCGCGGCCGAGGTCCGCGAGGCGACGGCCCACGCGGCCTCCGCGCAGCTCGCGATCGGCTCGGTGCTGGTCGTGACGGGAGCGGTGTTGCTCGCCCACAACCTGGGGTGGCTCCACTGGCCGTACTGGATGCGCTTCGAGACCCTCTGGCCGCTGCTGCTCGTCGCCCTGGGCCTCGGCCTCGTGTTCAAGTCGCGCAAGCCCGCTTCGGCCTGACACCCCACCCGTCTCATCGCTGAACGGGGACCACGGGCACCTCGCGCCTCGAGCGCACATCTCTCTAGATCGCCTTGGCGATCCGCTCGGCGACGCGGTCGAAGCCCGACCGCGTCGGATGCAGCTCGTCGTTCCAGTCGGCGCGGTAGGCGGCGGGTATCTGCGTCGACAGCGTCCCCCGCAGGTCCACGTAGCGCACGTGCCCAAGCCCCTCCGACGCCAGGTCGCGCACCAGCCGGCCGAGCATGGCGTTGTGGAGGTCGATGAGCTCGCGCACCACCCCGGCATTCGCGCCGAGGGCCGCCACCCGCTGGCGCGAGCCGGCCGGGACGTAGCCCTTGCGACGGAATCCCGGCTCGAGCCACGGACCGGGCAGGATCCAGGAACCGCCGAGATAGCCGCGGCCGTCGGGGATCGCGTGGTCGTAGCCGTGGACCACGACACGCACCCGCTCGCCGAAATGCGCCTCCGAGAGCCGGGTGACGACGCCGATCAGGCTCGCCATCGCCGTGCGCAACCGTTCGTTGACGATCCCGTCGGCGACGGTGGCATTGAGCCGGGGCAGCCCCGAGCGGCTGTGGTTGAGCAGCAGCGGAAACTCGTCGCCGGCGATGTCGTTGCCTCCGCCCGAGAGCAGGATCGCCCGCGGCGCCCCGCCGCGCGCCCGCACTTTCTCGAACACGCGCGTCAGCTTGTCGACCTGGGCCGCCTCGTGCGCCATGTCCTCGAGCGTGTCGCCCTTGTGCGCGACCGACTCGATCTCGAAGCCGCGCGCCTCGAGACAGCCGAGCACGTCGAAGAAGGGATAGTCGAACCACGAGTCGCCCTCGGCGATCAGCAGGCCGAGCCGCGGCTTCGCGGCCGCCAGGGCGCGTGCTGCCGCGCGGCGCCGGAGCACCTCGCTGGCGAGCGCCGCCCCCGCGTCGAACGAGCGCCGCGCGTGGGCGCGGGAGCCCGGGGCCTTCGCCTTTCGCGGCAACGTACGCGTCTTCATGGCCACCTCTCGCACGGCGCGCCGGCGCGCCAGCTCAGCCCCTGCGCCGGTTGGCGCTCGCCGAGGCGACCTCGGGCTGGTGCAGCACACGTTCGACGAAGCCGGCCGGGGCCGACAGCACGCAGTAGCCGAGGTTCGGGAACACGTTGAAGTCGTAGTCGCCCGCCGCCGCGCCGATCTCTTCCGCAACGCGGGTCAGAAGCTTGCGCGCGACGTCACGCGCGGCGTCCGGGGCGGGCTCGCCCGAGGAACGGCGCGTGGGCGGCCGCCGCAGTCGCAGCACCGCCTCGACCGCCGCGGGCTTCGAGGCAGCGGCCTGGTCGAGCTGCCGCCGCAGCTCCGGGTCGACCAGCGTTTTCGATCGACGCGAGCGCGCGCTCACAAGGCCTCGAGTGCCGTCACTGCCGATGGAATCCCGTGGCCGCCCCGCTCGGCCGGCATGCTCCGCGGCCGCTTGCAGGAGGCGAAGATCGCCTTCTCGAGTCGGCTCACGGTTACCTTGGGCTTCGCCTCGAGCAGCAGCGCCGCGAGACCCGCGATGTGCGGGCACGCCATCGACGTTCCGTCCATGGACTGATAGCCGCCGCCGGGCTTGGCGGACACGACGTCCACGCCGGGCGCCACGAGGTCGGGAACGATCGGGTCGAGCTTGCGGTCGAAGCGCTGGCTCGACGAGAAATCGGCGACCTGGTCCTTCGCGTCGCTCGCCCCCACCGAGAGCGCTTCCGAGTAGTTCCCGGGCGAGCGGCTCGAGCCTGCGTACTCGTTCCCCACTGCGAACACCGGCAGCACGCCCTTGCGGCGCAGGATGCGCGTGACCGCGAGGAAGTCCGGCCAGTAGCCCCGGAAGCCGAGCGACAGGCTCAGCACGCGGACACCCAGGCCGAGCGACCAGTCCATGCCGCCGAGGACGCGCGCCACCGTGTCGCCGCCCTCGATCACGGTCGCGCTCGCCAGGCGGGCCCCCGGGGCCATGCCGACGTGCCGGCCGCCCACGGCCCGGCCCGCGATGGTCGCCGCGGTGTGGGTGCCGTGCTCGTCGCTGTCGCGCGGCTTGGGAGACGGTGTGATGGCGCGGCCCATCAGGTCGAACTCCGCAAAGTGCGCCACCGCCCCGGCGAGCGTCGGGTGCCGGCCGTCGACGCCCGTGTCGAGGTGTCCGACGAGCACGCCCTTTCCCGTGAGCCCGCGCTGCCACAACGCGGGCGCGCCGAGGCGGTCGAGGCCCCAAGTGTGCGCCTTATCGAGCTTCGCGGCCCGCACCGCACGCGGCCGGATCGGGCTGAGCGCCGGGGCGCCGAAGACCGAAACGACGTCCGGGTCCGATCGCAGTGCGACCAGCCCGGCGTGGTCGACGGTGCCCAGCACGATGCCGAGCTCCGGGAAGAAGCGGTAGGCTTCGCCGGGCTCGCCCAGGCTCGCCGCCAGCGCGAGCGACGATCCGCCGTTGCGGAAGCGCGGGGCCAGGCGGCGGCTCTCGCGCTTCGACGCGGCCGCGCCCGTCCCGGCGGCCGCACGCAGGACCACGATCACCCGCGCCTGCCCGCGCGACCGCAGCTCCTGGCTCAGGAAACGGCTCATGGCCTCGATCCGGGGCACAGTCTACCGCGCTCGGGCGCCCATGCGGACACGCGGCCATCGACCTCGTCCCCAGGGCTTCTCACTCCGCTCGCGGCAGCGGCGGCGGACCGTCGGGGATGTAAGGCCGGTACACGAACCCCCGGGTCTTCTTCTCGAACTCGGCACGGATCGCGGCGCGCGCGGCGGGATCTTCGAAGAGATCCACCATCGTGGCGGCGAGCGTCTTGGCCGCCAGCAACAGGCCCTTGTGCCCGATCGACATGCCGCCCGCGGCCACGACGGGCCACGCGTGCCACGGCACGCCGCTCGGGGTCGTCGTCACGGAGACGTGGAGCGTGGGCGTCACCCAGCTCACGTCGCCCACGTCCGTCGAGCCGCCTTCGCGCTCCTGGCCTTCGAGCGGCCCGATCGCGGCGTCCATCCCGCGCGTCTCGACCCCCGACGCGGCCTGGAGCGCGCGCGCGAAGGCTTCCTCGTCCTCCGCGTAGCGGATCGGCCCGAAGAAGCGGAGATTGGCGTCGAGGAGTCGTGCCCCGGTCTCGTTGATCAAGATCTCCAGGTCGCCCGCCTGGACCGTGGCCTTGCCCTGGACGCCGGCGGCCAGCGCCGCCCCGGAGACCGCGCGCCGCAGCCGCTCGACCACTCCGTCGAGCACGCTGCGGTCGAAGTCGCGGGCCCAGATCCAGACACGGCCCACCTCGGGGACGACGTTCGGCACGTCGCCGCCCGCCGCGATCGTGTAATGCATGCGCACGGTCGGAGGCACGTGCTCGCGCATCAGGTTCACGGCATGGGTGAAGAGCTCGACCGCGTCGACGGCGCTGCGGCCGTTCCAGGGATCGACGGCGGCGTGGGCGGCCTGGCCCTTGAACTCGACGGCCAGGTCGACCACCGCCTGGCCGCCCTGCATGTCGGCGCGCGTGCGGTCAGCCGGGTGCCAGGCGAGCGCCACGTCCACGTCCTTGAAGACGCCGTCGCGGGCCATGTAGGCCTTGCCACCGACTGCCTCCTCCGCGGGCGTGCCGTAGAAGCGCACGCTGCCCGCGAGCCGCCCGTCGGCGATCAGCTGCTTCACGGCGAGCGCGGCCCCGAGGCTCGCGGCGCCGAACAGGTTGTGGCCGCAGCCATGGCCCGCGGCGCCGGCCGCGAGCGGTGCCCTCTCGGGAACCGCCTTCTGTGACAAGCCCGGCAGCGCGTCGTACTCGCCGAGCACCGCGATCACGGGGCGGCCGGCGCCGTAGCTCGCGACGAACGCGGTCGGCATCCCCGCGATGCCACGCTCCACACGGAACCCCTGCCTCTCGGCATAGTCTGCGAGCAGCGCCGCCGACCGTTTCTCTCGGAGCGCGGTCTCCGCGAAAGCCCAGACCTGGTCGGCTAGGGAGACGAGATCGGCCCGATGGGCCTCGATCGTCGCGGCCGCGGCCTGCTTCTTGCGAACGTCGGCCTTGGTCAGCAAGGGCCTGCTCTCTGCAGGGGACGACGCGGGTGAGGCGGACGCGGCGACGAGCAACAGACCGAGGACCATGTGCATCCGTTCGCTCCCTCGAAAAAGGCCGGCTATTCTAGATCGAGGCGGCCCATGCGTCACACCCCCGTAGCCTCGAGCCCAAAGACGCGCGCGCTCATGACGATTCCCGCGCTGGTCCTGTCCGCCCTGGCGGAGGCGCAGGACAGCGCGCCACGCCGGCCCCGCGCCTTCCCGATCCGTGACTCGATCGATCGCGTCATCGAGCGGGTCGTGCTCTCGCACCTCGTGCCGTGCCAGCTCGCCTCCCGCAAGGGCGTGCCCTGTTTCCCGGTCTCGCTCGACCAGGAAGGGCCGCGCTTCTCCGTGGCCGAGGCGCTGCGGCGCTACCGCGCGACCGGCGCGCCCGCGCCGGGCGTGCCCACGGTCGCCGAGATCCAGGGGCAGATGTCCGGCGCGCCGCTCGCGGCTTCGGGCGGCGTCGGTAGCGATCCGGTGTGCGCGGCCAAGAAGCTGTGGAGGAAGATCGTCGGCAAAGGCACCACCTATCACCTCTACCGGACGTGGGACGCGCAGGGGGAGCGCCCGATGCTCACCGACCACCTGCTCGACCCGGAAGACTACGGCGGCACCCCGTACTTCACGTTCGAGTACCTCGGCAAATTCGACGGCGAATGCGCGGCCGTCGCCGCCTGGAACAAGGCCCTGCGCGACGCCGTCGGTCGCAACCCTTCCGCCGAGCCCGCGAGGCCGCCTCCCGAGTAGCGCGTCCGTGGCGACTGCGTCGCGCCCCCGACCGGTCGTGAGTGGGTTCATTCCCGGTAAGCCGCACAGAGCCCCAAGCGGCGCTCGAGCTCGTCCGCCTCCTGGCGGTAGAGCGGACCGCCGACGCCTCCGTAGCGGGCCTGCAGCTCCGTGTCGGGGATGCCCTCGGGCAGGTCGGCGGCCGGCGGAAAGAAGTCGTCCACGCGGAAGCCGCGCGCCAGCCGTTCCTGCATTCGCTGCGCGGACGTGTCGTCCCGCGTCGCGACGTCCGCGAAGCGGGTGCCGGCGCGATCGGCCAAGAGGTCCGCGAACGAGAACCCGCTCCCCCCGTCGGCGTCGAGCTCCTCCTTCAGCAGCCCGGCGGCGTCGCTCGGCGCCACGGACGAGAGCGCGGTGAGGGCGCCGCTCACGGTGAAGTGCCGAGCCCAGTCGCCGCGTCCGCGCAGCGTGGTCCCCCTGACCAGCCGGACCGCCGCCCGCGAGCGTTCGTCGTCGAGCCGCTCGCCCACCGAGCGCGCGAGCCGGGGATGGCCGAGGACGACGCCGAGCGCCAGGATCGCTGCGCGGTTCGCCTCGGCCCCCGAGGCGCCGGCCGTGGTGCGCTCGTGCGCCAGGGCGAAGGCCGTCTCGAGGGCGTGGGCGAAGCGCGCGTCTCCCTCCGGAGCCGCCCCGAGCGCCGCCAACAGCCGATCGATGTGCGCGTACACGGCCTCGCGCGTGGCCGCGCTCGCTTCTTCGCCCCAGACGAGGCGCGCGACGAGGCCCGGCGGCATGTCGACGCGGGTGTAGCTGAGTTCTGCGCGGTCCGGCGTGAAGGCCAGCGACTCGACCGCGGGCAGCACCCGTCGCAGGTCGCGGTCGCCCTGCAGGCCCGCGACCAGGAACGGCGTGACCACATCCAGCAACAGCGGGGGGACGCCGAACTGCCCCACGCGAAGCCGCGAGCCCTCAGTCGAGAGCCGGCCCTTCTCGATTCTCGGAGAAGTCGCGGCCTCCAGGTTGAGCCAGCGCGCCGTGCGAGGCACTCGCACCGACGCGGCGGCGGAGAGTCCCCTGCCCTGGAGGCGCACGGCTGTGCGCACGCGCGGGGCGGTCGCCTGGGCGGCCCATGCCACGAGGCGGTCGAGCTCGGGCCCGGCGAGCCGCAACGTCCGCGTCGCGCCGTGCGGGACCTTGCGGGGGTTCTTCCCCTGAAAGCGCTCGACGAGCTGGCGCTTCTCGGCCGAGCTGAGCGGCGGCCTCTCCGGAATCGCGGGCTCGGCGTCGAGCGCGAGCACCCCGAACCCGGCCGCGAGCAGGAGCAGCACCAGCGCCTGCGCCAGCAGGCTCGAGACGAAGAGCAGCCGGGCGCGAAAGCCGCGGCGCCAGGCGAGGCCGGCGGAGACGCCGATCAGGATGCCGGAGCCCGGCAGCAGGATCTCGAACGGGCCGGGCGCGGAGCCGGCGCGCGCGGCGAGGGCGAACCACGCGAGCGCGGTCCCGAGGGCGAGCGCCGGAAGCGCTACCAGTCCCGCGCGCCGCAGCCTGCTGCCCAGGTCGGGAAGCACGAACACCGAAAGCACGCCGAGGGGCGCGAAGCGGAGCGCCACCAGGGACGCCCGCAGCAGGATGCGACCGAGGGCGAGGGCGGCCCCCAGCAGCGAGCGCATGTCCAGGAACGAGGTCCCCCCGGGTCCGCGGCCGGACGGTTCGAGGAACGGGGTCCCCAAGAGCGCCGCCCAGCCGAGCAGGCAGCCGAGGGCGAGCAGGCGCGGGAAGAGCAACAGCTCATGCTATCGCACCCGGCGCGACATCACTTGCGATTAGACTCGGAGCACGGGAGGCAGAGACTCTTGTCCGACGACGACGCCCCAAAGACCGCTTACGAGTTGATCCTCGAACGGCTGAAGCAGAAGGACCGCGCGGACGGCGTCACGGAGCACGTGCTGACGGACGCGCAGAAGCAGAAGATCGCCGAGGTTCGGCGGGTGTACGAGGCGAAGCTCGCCGAGCGCGAGATCCTGCACCAGTCGGAGCGCCAGCAAGCGCCCGACATGGACGCGCTCGACCAGCTCGATCAGGAGTACAGGCACGACCGCGAGCGGATCGCGAGCGATCGCGACCGCAAGATCGACGAGGCGCGCGGGAGCTAGATCAAGGCGCCGTCGGGGATCACGCCGCCCTTGGGCACGATCACGACGCCGTCGCGGATGAAGTAGCCCGGGCCGTCCTTCTGCCGCGCTCCTTCGGCGTTGACGATGCGGACGCCACGGCCGACGCGGGCGTTCTTGTCGACGATCGCGCGCTCGATCACCGCGTCCTGGCCGATCCCGACCGGCGGCAGGCCCTTGGCCAGGGCCCGGTCGATCTCCTCCAGGCTCTCGTAGTAGTCGGCGCCCAGGATCAAGCTTTGGCGGATGCGCGTGCCCTGCCCGATGCGGCTGCGGATCCCGACCACCGAGCGTTCGATCTCCGCTCCCATCAGGATCCCGCCCTCGGAGACGAGCGCGCTCTTGAGGGCGCAGCCTTCGATCTTGGTCGCGGGCAGGAAGCGCGGGTGGGTGTAGACGGGTCGCGCCACGTCGTAGAAGTCGAACGGCGGTATCGGGTCGCACAGCTGCAGGTTCGCCTCGTAGTAGGAGCCGATCGTTCCGACGTCCTCCCAGTAGCCGCTGAAGAAGTGCGCCTGCACGCGCTGGTCGCCGATCGCCTTGGGGATCACGTGGCGCCCGAAGTCGACGAGCTCGGGGTCGGAGGTGGCGCGCGCGAGCGTCTCGCGCGAGAACATGTAGATGCCCATCGAGGCGAGGAAGCCCTTCCCGTAGCCCGGGATGTCGGACTCGAGGTCCGCGAGCCGCTCGGGGCCCGGCTTCTCCTCGAACTGGACGATGCGGCCCTGGCGGTTGACCTTCAGGATGCCGTAGCCCGCCGTCTGCTCCGCGGTCACCGGCAGCACCGCCACGGTGGCGTCGGCCACGTGGCGCCTGTGGGTGTCGACCATCTTGCGGAAGTCCATCTGGTAGAGCTGGTCTCCCGAGAGGATCAGCACCTCGCGGCTGCGATGGCTCATCAGGTGGCGCATGCTCTGCCGCACGGCGTCGGCGGTGCCCTGGAACCACTCCGGGCTGTCCTCGGTCTGCTCAGCCGCGAGCACGGTAACGAACGCCGAGCTGAACACGTCGAACTTGTAAGTCATCGACAGGTGCTTGTTGAGGCTCTCGGAGTTGTACTGCGTCACGACGAAGATGCGCCGAAGGCCCGAGTTGAGGCAGTTGCTGAGCGGGATGTCGATCAACCGGTACTTGCCGCCGATCGGCACGGCCGGCTTCGAGCGCTGGAGCGTGAGGGGATGAAGGCGCGTCCCGCGGCCGCCCCCGAGTATGACGGCGAGGCACTCGTTCATGCGCCGGCATTCTGCCACGCGCGCAGCGCGCGCGCGCGGCTGCCAAGGCGGCAGTCGCTTCTGCTAGTCTGTGTGCCGCATGGACACCGGCGCCTCCGACCTCGCGTGGGCGCGGCCGGGCCTGCTGCGCCGCGCGGCCGCCGGGGCCTGGCACGTGCCTGCCGGCTTCGCGTTCCTGGTCCGCTACCCACGCCTGTGGCCGCTCGCGGCGCTGCCGGCGCTCGCGGCGATGCTCTTCGTCGGCCTGGGCGTGATCATGGGTCTCCTGCTCGTGCCACGCGTGGAGGCGGCCGTCCTCCCCGAGCCGGGCCGCTTGCCTGAATGGGTCGCACTGCCGATGAGCGTGATGCTCTGGATCGCGACGGTCGGCGCGGCAGGGTTCCTGGGGCTCGGCATGGCGCTCGTGGTCGCGGCGCCGCTGCTCGACCAGCTCTCGCGCAGCGTCGAGGCGCGCGCGCGGGGGGTCGCGGAGGACGCGTCGCCGGGCCTGGTCTTCGAGGTGGCGCAGTCGCTGCGCGGAGCGGTCTACTTCCTGATCGCGGCGCCCGGCGTGTTCCTGCTGGGCTTCGTCCCGCTCCTCGGCCCGCTGCTCGCGATGATGTGGGGTGCGCGCGCGGTGGCGATCCAGATGACCGACCCGGCCCTCTCGCGCCGCGGCCTGAGCTTCGCCGACAAGCGCCGCTGGCACCGGGAGTGGCGCGTCGAGACCCAGGGCTTCGGCCTCGCCGGGATGCTGGGGTTCGTGGTGCCGCTCGCGAACCTGCTGCTTGGCCCGGCGCTCGTCACGGGGGGAACGCTCCTGGTCCTCGACCTCGAGGACGCGGCCGGCCCCCGCGCGCGGGAGGTCCCGGCCGCGGAGCCAGGACCCCCGGACCCGGGAGCCGGCGGAACGAACGCCGCTACAGGCTGACGCCCCTCGCTTCGCGCCGCTTCTGGCGCGGCTCGGGCCTCGCGAGCTTTACCTTGAGCTCGAGGGGGCGGCCGTCGCGCTTCACGGTGATCGCAACCTCGCTGCCAGCGTCGGCCTTCGACACGGCCTCGCGCAGGTCGTCAGCGTCCGCGATCGTGGCGGCGGCGATCTCGAGGATCACGTCGCCCGCCTTGACTCCGGCCTTCGCCGCGGGTCCGTCCGCGTCGACCGCGGTCACCAGGACGCCCGACTGGCCCGACAGCTTGAAGTAGGCCGCGAGCTGGTCGCCGAGCTCCATGTACTCGATGCCCAGCTTGCGCGGGCCGCCGCCGAGCATCCGGAACAGGAAATCGCCGCCGTCGTCGCCCTTGAAGCTCCAGGGCGCGGGGCCTTTGGGGGCGCCCGGCGCCATGGGGGTCATCGGCGGGTGCGGCGGCGCGGGCGGCTCCGGAACCTCGAACTCCCACTCCGGCCGCTCGAACGCGAATCCACGGGACGCGTGCGGCCCTTCCCCGCTCAAGACCCGCACCCGCTTGCCGCCCTCGGCGAGCGTGGCGCTGAGCGTCTGGGTGGCCCCGCCTCGGGTCACCTCGATCGCGACTGCGCGGCCGGCCGGGGTCTCATCCACCAGGCGGCTGAGCTGGCTCGCGCTGCGCACGCTCTCACCGTCGAAGCGGACGACGACGTCGCCTTCCTTGATCCCGGCTTTCTCGGCGGCACTGCCCTCGGCGACCGAGCGCACCGTCGCGCCGCGCGTCTCGCCCGTCGTGTCGCCGATCGTCACGCCCAGCCGGCCGCCGCCGTGGCGGACGACGATCCGCTTCTCGACCTTCTTGTCTTCGTCGTGAGTCCCGCCGGCTCTCACGTCACCCGGCCCGAGAGCCAGGGATGCGGCGAGAACCGCGGCTGCGCCCGCTGCCAGGGCGACCTGACGCTTCATGGAACCTCCTTCGTGGCCCGTGTCTGCCCTTGAGACGCGGGCGCGGCCGGGAAAGTCGGTTCGCGCCGGCTGGAGGTCGGCGTCGCCCTGGCCTGATCGTCCAGGGCAGTGGAGCTCAGTGCTGGTGACCGCCGCTGGCTTCACCCTCGCCCGTCTGGAACGAGTGCCCGCAGCCGCAGGTGGACTTCGCGTTCGGGTTCTTGATCGCGAAGCCGCCGCCCATCAGGTCTTCCTTGTAGTCGACTTCGGCGCCGTCGAGGTGGCGCAGGCTCATCGGGTCCACGATCACCTTGACGCCCTCGGCCTCGATCACCTGGTCGTCGTCGGCGATCTCGTCCAGCACCATCCCGTACTGGAAGCCGGAGCAGCCGCCTCCCTGCACGTAGATGCGGAGCCCGCCCTGCGGCAGGCTCTCCTTCTCCTGCTCCAGGATGCCCTTCACCTTGGCGGCGGCGGTGGCGGTCAGCGTGATCATGGCCTGCGACTCCCTTGAATGGACTATCGTAACACCCTGGGAGCCACCCGTGACGAACTTCGACGCCTTCACCCCGGAAGCCCTGATCGAGCGGCTGGAGCAGTCCGGGTTGGGCGGCCGCGGAGGTGGCTGGTTCCCAGCGGCGCGGAAATGGCGAGCCGTGCGCGGGGAAGGCGGCCGGCCGCTGGTGATCGCCAACGGCGCCGAAGGCGAGCCCGGGTCCTACAAGGACCGCTTCGTGATGTTGCGCCGGCCGGCCGACGTCGTCCTTGGGCTGACGCTGGCGGCGCGCGCCACGGGCGCGGGCGAAGCGGTCGTATTCCTGAAGGCGTCGTTCGATGCTCCGGCAGCCGCGCTCGAGGCGGCGCTCGGAGGATCCTCGCTGGGCGGCCTCGAGGTGCGGATCCGACGCGGGGACGACGGCTACATCACGGGCGAGGAGACGGCGCTCCTCGAATCGCTCGAAGGAAGAAGGCCCTGGCCGCGTCCCAAGCCACCGCTGCCGGCCGCGGTCGGCTTCGAGGGCCGGCCGACACTCGTCCAGAACGTCGAGACGCTCGCCCGCGTTCCGCGAGCGATCGCCGAGCCCGAGAGCTTCCGTAGAGCCGAGACGACACTCGTGACGATCTGGGGCGACGTGCGCCGGCCGGGCGTGCGCGAGGTCCCGCTCGGCACGCCGCTCCGCGCCGTGATCGAAGAGCACGCGGGCGGCGCGACCGAAGCGGTCGGGCTCGTGTTCCCGGCGGGCGCGGGCGCTCCTCCGCTCCTGCCGGAGGACCTCGACACGCCGCTCGACCCCGAGGCGCTCCGGAAGAAGGGCACGACGCTCGGGACGTGTGCCGTGCTGGTCATCGGCGCCTCAGCGTGCCCGCTCGCCGTCGCGGTTTCGGCCGCCACGTTTTACGAGCGTGAAAGCTGCGGGCAGTGCCCGCCGTGCGCGGTCGGCGCCACCAGTCTCGCCCGCATCCTCCGCGGGCTCGAGGCGGGCGGCGCGCGCCCGCGCGACTTGCGCGACCTCCACGAGGTGGCCGGCTTCATGTCCGGCCACGGCTACTGCGCGCACTGCCGGAGCGCCGCGACGCTCGCGACCGGAATGGTGAGCCGGCTCGGCGCGGTCGTGCAGGCTCACGCGAGCGGGGGCTGCCCCTGGCCCGAGAAGCGTCACCCCGACCCCTTCGGCCCCGGCTCGAGCGAGCGAAGAGCGCTCGAGCAGGCCGTCCATGAGCAGCTCCAGTGAGAAACGACCTCGGGGTCCTGCTGCTCGCCACGCTCGCGTCCTACCCGATCGGCTTCGCGATCGGTCAGCCGTGGCTGCTGCCGCTGCTGAACGCCCTGCCCGCCTACATCGTCCTCGTGCACCGGCTCCGCAAGGGAGAGCGCGGCGGTGCGGTACGAGCGATGCTCTGGTGGGCCACGGCGCTCGGGCTCGTCGGGACGCTCGCGTTCGTGTGGTGGCCCGAGCCGGTCGGGCCGGTGGTGGTCAATGGTCCCGAGTACAAGGAAGAGATGTTCCATTGGATCCGAACGGGCCTCGGCCGCGAGGGCAGTCCGCGCCTCTTCCTGCCGCAGCACCTGCTGCACCTCGCGGCGTTCGTCGCGATCGGCCTTGTGACCGTGAGCGCCGGGGCGATCGTGATGGGCGCCCTGCTGATGAACCAGATGTCCTTCTACGTGGCCGCGCTCGCGAAGGCGGGCCTGCCGGCCTGGGGCGTGGCGCTCCTGGGCTGGTCGCCGTGGGCGATCGCCCGGGTCGCGGCTTTCGCCACGCTGGGCGTGCTCCTCGCGGAGCCGTTCTTCGCCCGCGTCTTCCCCGCCGCACGCGGCCGGCTCAAGGTCACCGGCCGGGGTGCCTACGTGATGGCGGTGCTGAGCGGGATCCTGGCCGACTGGTTCCTGAAGGCGCTGCTGGCGCCGATCTGGGGCCGCTGGCTGCGCTCGCTCTTGCCCTGACAGCCGCCCGCGCTTGCGTCGCGGGCGAACGTGCGGCAGATTGCGCCAATGCACGAGAGCTCCACAGCCTCGGGAAGCGACGCACGCGCGGAGCCGCAGCTCGTCCGCGCCATCGGCGTGCGCCAGCTCACCGCCAGCATCGTGAACCTGACGGTCGGCGCGGGCATCTTCGTGCTGCCCGCGGCCGTCGCGGCGAACCTCGGGGCGGCGGCGCCCGCGGCGTACCTGGTGTGCGCCGTGGCGATGGCGTTGATCGTGACGTCGTTCGCCCTCGCGGGCAGCCGCGTGTCGATCACGGGCGGGATCTACGCGTACGTCGAGGTCGCGTTCGGCCCCTTCGTCGGCGTCCTCGCCGGCATGGTGCAGTGGCTGGTGTTGTGGCTCACGGCCGCGGGCCTGATGAGCGCATTCGCCGACCAGCTAGGCCTGCTCGTCCCGGGGACGGCCACGGGAGCTCCCCGCCTCGCCGTCATCGTCGCCACGTTGGCATTGCTCGCGTTCGTGAACGTGCGCGGGGTGAAGCCCGGCGCGCGGCTCGTGGAAGGGATCACGGTCGCCAAGCTGCTGCCGCTCGCCCTGCTGATCGGCGTGGGCGTCTTCTCAATCAACCCGGCCCACCTCGCTTGGCCCGGCTGGCCCGGCGGCGAGGCGCTCGGCAGCACGGTACTGCTTCTGATCTTCGCCTTCGCGGGCATCGAGGTGGCGCTCGTGCCGAGCGGCGAGGTGCGCGAGCCCGAGCGCACTGTGCCGCGCGCCGTCGGCCTGGCGCTGTGCACCACGACCATCCTGTACCTGGCGACCCAGGCCGTGGCCCAGGGCGTCCTCGGCGGCGAGCTGCAGCAAGACGCGAGCGCCCCGCTCGCGGCCGCGGCCGGGAAGCTGCTCGGCGACTGGGGTCGAACGCTGGTGCTGCTCGGCGGCACGGTCTCGATGTTCGGCTACCTGAGCGGGGACATGCTGGCCTCGCCGCGCTCGATCTTCGCTTACGGGCGCGACGCGCTGCTGCCAAAGATCTTCGCCTCCGTTCACCCAGGCTTCCGCACCCCGCACGTCGCAATCGCCACTCACGCGGTGCTGGTGGCGGTTGTCGCGGCCACGAACACTTTCACGCACCTGGCGCTGCTCTCGAACGTCGGGGTGCTCTGCCTCTACTTCCTCGGCTGCGCGGCGGCGCTGCGCTTCGTGTGGCGCTCCGCCGCCCCGGGCGCCGCGGGACTGCGGCTGCCGGGCGAACGCGCCATCCCGATTGCCGCGATGGCTGTGATCCTGTGGATCCTGGCCCACGCCACGGCCCGCGAGCTCGCGGTGCTGGGCGCGACGCTCGCGATTGCCTCGCTGCTCTATGCGCTGCGCCGGGCGCGGATTCAAGCCCGGCCCTGACGTGCGGCACCGGCGCGCACGCACCGATCGCCACCTGTGAAGCTTCATCTCGTCGACGGGACGTACGAACTGTTTCGCGCCTTCTACGGCGCCCCGCCGGCGCACGACGCCTTTGGCCGTCCCGTCGGGGCCCTGCGTGGCCTCGTCGCGACGCTTCTCTCGCTGCTGCGTGAGCCCGAGGTCACGCACGTCGCGTGCGCCTTCGACCACGTGATCGACTCTTTCCGCAACCGGCTCTTCGCCGGTTACAAGACGGGCGACGGCATCGAGCCCGACCTTTTGGCGCAGTTCCATCCGGCCGAGCGGGCCACCGCGGCGCTCGGCTTCGTCGTCTGGCCGATGGTCGAATTCGAGGCCGACGACGCGCTCGCGACAGCGGCCGCCCGTTTCCGCGACGTCCCGGGCGTCGAACAGGTGGTGATCTGCTCGCCCGACAAGGACTTCTCGCAATGCGTGGTCGGAGAGCGGGTCATCTGTCGCGACCGCCTCCGGACGAGGGATCGGAACGAGGCCGGGGTGATCGCGCGCTTCGGCGTCCCTCCCGCATCGATCCCCGACTGGCTGGCCCTCGTCGGCGACACCGCCGACGGCATCCCGGGCATCCCGGGCTGGGGCGAGAAGACCACGGGGACCGTGCTCTCGCGCTACCTGACGATCGACGCGATTCCCGACGATCCCACGCGCTGGGGCCTGGAGCTGCGTGGCAAGGAGCGCCTGGCCGCTGCGCTCCGCGAACGCCGTGAGGACGCGGCGCTCTATCGCCGGCTCGCGACGCTCCGGACCGACGTCCCGCTCGCGGAGGGCCTCGCGGATCTCGAGTGGCGCGGCGCGCCGCGCGCGGAGCTGGAGACGTTGCTGGCCCAGATTGGCGCGCCGGAGCTCGCCGAGCGCGTGCCGCGCTGGGGCGGGGAGTAGCGGCGGACGAAGCGGCCGCCTAGCGGGACCGCAGCCGGCGCCCGCGCTATCCTGTTCGCCGGCAATGGACTTCCTGGCGCCGGTCGACCCCGAGGAAGCACGGCTCCGGCCCACTTACGTTACCGTCAGCCTTTCGAAGCTCCGGGCCAACTTCGCCGCCGTCAAGGCACACGCCGGCCCGGCGCGGGTGATGGCCATCCTCAAGGCCAACGCCTACGGCCACGGGCTCGAGGCCGTGGCCCGTTGCCTCGCGCCGCAGGCCGACGCCTTCGGCGTGGCGCTCGTCGAGGAGGGCATTGCGCTCCGGCGGCTGGGCCTCGCGAACCCGATCCTGGTGATGGGCGGGATCTGGACGCGGCAGATCCCGCTCTTCCTCGAGCACCGGCTCAGCTTCACGGTCCCCTCGCTCGCGCGGCTCTCGGACATCGAGCAGGCGGCGGCGGCTCACGGCCGCAAGGCGCGCGTTCACCTCAAGATCGACACGGGCATGGAGCGGATCGGCGTCCATCACTACAGCGCCACCCCGCTCCTCGAGGCGGCGGCGCGCTCGCTGCACGTGGAGGTCGAGGGCATCTACTCGCACTTCGCCAATGCCGATGCCGAGGACCTCGCGCCCACGCGGCTGCAGCTCGAGCGATTCCACGAGGTGCTGCGTTTCTACGAGCGCCACTCGCTGCCGCCGCCGACACGCCACATCGCCAACTCGGCGGCGCTGCTGCGCCTGCCCGCGACGCACCTCGACATGGTGCGCCCGGGGATCCTGCTCTACGGTGTCTACCCGTTCAAGGGAGCACCGCGCGCGCTGGAGGTGAGGCCCGCGCTCTCATGGCGCTCGCGCGTCGTCTACTTCAAGGTTGTGGAGCCCAACAGTCCCGTCTCGTACGGCTCGACCTGGATGAGCGACCACCGCGTGCGGCTCGTCACGGTGCCGGTCGGCTACGGGGACGGCTACTTCCGTGCGCTCTCGAACCGCGCCTCGGTCGTCCTGCGCGGCCAGCGGCATCCCCAGGTGGGCCGCGTCTGCATGGACCAGATGATGGTCAACATCGAGTGGGGCGAGGCGTGGAACGGCGACGACGTGGTCCTGATCGGCGAGCAGGACGGCGCGCGCGTCACCGTCGAGGAGCTCGCCGACTGGGCCGACACGGTGCCCTACGAGATCCTGACCGCGATCAGCGTGCGGGTGCCGAGGCTCTACGAGGAGTAGGCACCCAAGCCGTGGGTCAGGCAGGGTGGAGCGTCGGGTCACACGCCTGGTCATCCGCCATGGAAGGGACTGGCGACCGTACCGGGCCAGCGGCTTGTCTCCAGCTTTTTCTGAAACGAGGGGGCTCCGCCCCCTCGAGCACCCCCGGATTGCCGACGGTCCCCGCGATGCTCCTTGACGGCGCGGGGGACGGTCTTTATACTCTCGGCATCATGCTTGGGGTTTCGGTCCACATCACCGCTCGAAAGCGGGCCACTCGAAAGTGCACGAGTCGCCTCGGCGGCGGTGTGGCCCTGTGCCCCTAGCGTAACCAGCACAGCGAATCGCAAGACCACCCGAACCCGCCGGAGCGGCCGACGCCGCCGGCGGGTTTCGTGTTTTCGGGGGTCGTGACACGGGAGCGGAGACGAGATGGGCAAGCGCATCGAGGTCGGGGTGCTGGGAGCCACGGGGATGGTCGGCCAGCAGTTCATCAATCAGCTCGCGGGACACCCCTGGTTCGCGCTCAGCTGGCTCGCCGCGAGCGAGCGCTCGGAGGGCAGGCGTTACGCCGACGCCGCGCCCTGGCGCCTCGAAGCCGTGGTCCCCGAGGGGATCGCGGATCGCACGGTCGAGCCCGCGACGCCGGGCAAGGGCCCGAGGCTCGTGTTCTCGGCGCTCGACGCGGGGGTCGCGGGCGACCTCGAGCGGGCGTTCGCGGACGCCGGGCACGTCGTGCTGAGCAACGCGCGCAACCACCGCATGGACCCGGTTGTTCCGCTGCTGGTGCCCGAGGTGAACGCCGACCATCTCGCCCTGCTGCGCGCGCAGACGCGGCTCCGAGGCGGCAGGGGGGCGATCGTCACCAATCCCAACTGCTCGACGGTCGTCTTGAGCATGGCGCTCGCGCCGCTGCGGCCCTTCGGCCTGCGCGCGTGCCTCGTGAGCACGATGCAGGCGGTATCGGGCGCCGGCTATCCCGGCGTCCCGACGCTCGACATCCTCGGGAACGTCATCCCCTTCATCTCCGGCGAGGAGGAGAAGATCGAGACGGAGACGCGCAAGATCCTCGGCACGCTCGCGGGCGAGGCGGTCGAGCCGCACCCGGTGCGTGTGAGCGCGCACACGAACCGGGTGCCGGTCGTGGACGGGCACACCGAGACGGTCTCGGTGGCGCTCGACGAGAAGCCCGCCCTCGCGGAGCTGCGCGCGGCGATCGACGGCTTCACGGGGGCGCCGCAGCGCCTCGGCCTGCCCACGGCCCCCGAGCGGCCGCTCGTCTATCTGGACCAGCCCAACCGGCCACAGCCGCGCTTCGACGCCGCGCGCGGCCGCGGCATGACCGTGTCGGTCGGCCGGCTCCGCCCGTGCGGCGTGCTCGACTGGAAGTTCGTGACTCTGGGCCACAACACGGTGCGCGGCGCCGCGGGGGCTTCCGTGCTGAACGCCGAGCTGATGCAGGCCGAGGGCCTGCTCGACTAGGAAGGCCGCTTGATCGTCATGAAGTTCGGCGGGACGTCGGTGGAGGACGCGGTCGCCGTCCGCCGCGTCGTCGGGATCGTCGCCCGCGAGACGCGGCCGCGGCTCGTGGTCGTCTCGGCGCTCGCCCGCGTGACGGACGCGCTCCTCGAGCTGGCCCGCCTCGCCGAGCAGGGAAACGCGGACGCGGCACTCGAAGTCGTGGGCGCGCTTCGCCGTCGGCACCGGGAGATGACGGCGCTGGTGCGAGCCGCCGTGCGCCGTGCGGAGCTGCTCGCTTCGATCGACGCCCTGTTCGACGAGCTCGCCGCGCTCGTGAGCGCGCTCGCGGTGGTCGCGGAGGTCACGCCGCGGTCGAAGGATCAGATCGTCGCGATGGGCGAGCTCGCCAGCAGCCGCATCGTGGCCGCCGCTCTGGAGGACGCCGGCCTCCCGTGTCGCTGGCTGGACGCCCGCGCAGTCCTCGTCACCGACGCCTCTCACGAAGCGGCGCTCCCCGACCGCGCGGCCACCGACGAGCGGCTGTGCTCGCTCGTGCGGCCGGCGCTCGCCGAAGGCCTCGTCGCAGTGACCGGCGGCTTCGTCGGCGCCACCGCGGAGGGCCTCACGACGACGCTCGGGCGCGGCGGCTCCGACTACTCGGCCGCGCTCTTCGGCGCCGGACTCGAAGCCGACGAGATCCAGATCTGGACCGACGTCGACGGCATGCTGACCGCCGACCCCCGCATCGTGCCCGCTCCGTGCGTGATCCCCGAGCTCAGCTTCGACGAGGCCTCCGAGCTCGCCTACTTCGGCGCCAAGGTCCTGCACCCGAGCACGATCCTGCCGGCCGTCGGGCTCGAGATTCCGGTCCGCATCCTGAACTCCCGCCGGCCCGAGGCCGAAGGCACGCGGATCACGCGAGCCGGCGCCCCGGGCGCGCCGGGCCCCGCGGCGATCGCCTGCAAGCGAGGCGTGACGCGCATCGACATCGCCTCGACCCGGATGCTGATGGCCTACGGCTTCCTGCGCCGTGTGTTCGAGGTCTTCGAGCGCTACAAGACCCCGGTCGACGTGGTGACGACGTCGGAGGTGAGCGTGTCGGTGACGATCGACGACCGCCACGCGATCGAAGCGATCGCGGCCGAGCTGCGGGCGTTCGCCGACGTCAGCTGCGCGCCCGGCATGGCGATCGTGAGCGCGGTCGGCGAAGGCTTGCGCCACGACACGCGCCTCGCGGCGCAGGTGATCGGCGCGCTCGAGGGGCTGCCGCTCGCCATGATCTCGCAGGGCGGCTCGCGCAAGAACGTCACGGTCGTGCTGCCCGAGGCGGATGCGGTGGTCGCGATGCAGCGCCTCCACCGGCGCTTCTTCGAGCCCGAGTGCGCTCCCACCGAGTGCGAAGCGCTCGCCAGCGCCTGAGGCCAAACGAGCGATGCGCCTCCTCGTCGTCGGAAACGGACGGATGGGGCGGCTGGTCGCGTCGCTGGCTCCGTCCTACGGCTTCGAGCTGGCCGGCGTTCTCGATCGCGCCTCAAACGCGGACGGCCGAGGCGCCAGCGCCGAGCGCTGCAGCGGCATCGCAATGGCCGTCGACTTCTCGACGGCTGAGGCGACGCTCGCGACGGCGCCGCGGCTCGCGGGGTTCGGCATGTCGCTGGTGATCGGCACCACCGGCTGGCAGGCGCGCGAGAGCGAGCTGCGTGACGCGGTGGCCCGGTCGCGCGTGGGCGCGGTGGTCGCCGCCAACTTCTCGCTCGGCGCGAACGTGCTCGACGCGCTCGCCGAGAACGCGGGACGCCTGCTCTCGGGGGCCGAGACGTACGCGGCCTTCATCCACGAGGCGCACCACCAGGCCAAGAAGGACGCGCCGTCCGGCACGGCGCTGATGCTGCGCCGCGCGCTCGAGCGGGGCGGGTTCACAAGGGCGGTCGACGTCTCGTCGACCCGCGCCGGCTTCATCCCGGGAACGCACACGGTCGGCTTCGACGCAGAGGCGGAGACGCTGGAGCTCACGCACACGGTGCGCGATCGGGCCACCTTCGCGCACGGGGCGCTCGCGGCGGCGCGCTGGGTGGCGGGACGGCAGGGCTGGTTCTCGATGCGGGACGTGCTGGGGCTCACGCTCCAAAGCTGAGGAGGAGACATGCGAACTCCATTTACGGGCTGCGGGACGGCGCTGGTGACTCCGTTCACGTCGTCGGGGGCGGTCGACGAAGCCGCGGTGCGGCGCCTGGCGAAGCGACAGATCGAGGCCGGGATCCACTTCCTCGTGCCGTGCGGCACGACGGGCGAGGCCCCCACGCTCACGGCCGCCGAGCGGCGCACGGTCGTCGAGATCGTAGTCGAGGAGGCGCGCGGGCGCGTGCCGGTGCTCGCGGGCGCGGGCGGGTACGACACCCGCGAGGTGGTGGAGGCGGCCAGGGCGATGCAGGCGGCCGGGGCCTCGGGACTGCTCTCGGTCACGCCCTACTACAACAAGCCCACGCCTGAGGGGCTCTTCCGCCATTACCAGGCGATCGCCGAGGCGACGCCGCTGCCGATCGTGGTCTACAACGTGCCGGGGCGGACGGGCTGCAACGTCGACCCCGCGACGCTCGCGCGTCTCGCGACGATCCCGCACGTGGCGGGGGTCAAGGAAGCCTCGGGCAACATGACGCAGATCTGCGAGGTGCTGCGGGCCGTGCCGCCGGAGTTCCTGGTGCTCGCCGGCGACGACGCGCTCACGCTGCCAGCGATGGCCGTGGGCGCGCGCGGCGTCGTCTCGGTGGCGGCGAACGAGGTCCCGGCCGAGATGGCGCAGCTCGTGGAAGCGGCCGAAGCCAACGACTTCACGTTCGCGCGGGAGATCCACGCGCGGCTGCTGCCGCTCATGCTCGCCAACTTCGCCGAGTCGAACCCGATCCCGGTGAAGGCCGCGATGGCGCGGATGGGCCGGCTCGAGGAGAGCTACCGGCTGCCGATGGTCGCGCCGCGCGCCGAGACTCGCGAGAAGCTCGCCCGGGTCCTGGCGGCATTGGTTCCGGCGGCTACGGCGGTCCACGCGTGAGCGACGGGCTCGCCGCGCTGCGCGCGCGAGTCGAACGGCTCTTCGCCGAGGGCGACGCCGCCGACCGCGGAGAGGCGCGCGCGTGCTTCGAAGAGCTGCGGGCCGCGCTCACGCGCGGTGAGGCGCGCGCGGCCGAGCCCGATCCCGCCTCGCCTGCCGGCTGGCGCGTCAACACCTGGGTCAAGCAGGGAATCCTGCTGGGCTTCCGCCACGGCGACCTCGCCGACGCCTCGATGGACCACGGCCGGCTCTCCTTCTTCGACAAGGACACGCTGCCGCTCAGGCGGCTCGACGCGGCGGCGGGCGTGCGCCTCGTCCCGGGCGGCTCGGCCGTGCGGGACGGGGCGTTCCTCGGCGCGGGCGTCGTGTGCATGCCGCCGATGTACGTGAACATCGGCGCATACGTCGGCGAAGACTCGATGATCGACTCGCACGCGCTCGTCGGCTCGTGCGCGCAGGTGGGGCGCGGCGTGCACGTGAGCGCCGCGGCGCAGATCGGCGGCGTGCTCGAGCCGGTGGGAGCGCTGCCGGTGATCGTCGAGGACGACGTGCTCGTCGGCGGGAACACCGGCCTCTACGAAGGCGCCGTAGTGAAGCGGCGGGCGGTCATCGCCGCCGGCACCATCCTCACGGGCTCGACGCCCGTCTACGACCTGCCGCGCGAACGCATCCTACGGCCTGAGCCGGGCCAGCCGCTCGTGATCCCCGAGGGGGCCGTGGTCGTGCCCGGCGCGCGCGCCGTCGGCGTCGGCGTGGGCCGCGAGTGGGGCCTCTCGCTCGCAACCCCCGTGATCGTCAAGTACCGGGACGACAAGACCGACGCCCGCACGTCGCTCGAGGCCTGGCTGCGCTAGTGGATGAGCAGAAGCGTCTTCACGCCGGCCGGAAGCGCGGCGCCGGGCGTGACATAGCCGACGGCGCCCGACGTCTTCGCCACGAACACGATCACCTCCGCGTCCGACGCCTTGACAGAGGGCGGGCGCAGCGGCGACGACGTGAACATCAGCTTCTGCCAGTACTGAACCACCTGGTCGACGGGCTGCCGGATGACGGCCTCGGAAAACGCCTTCCGCACCGCGGCGGTGCCCGACTGGTCCACTGGCACCGCCAAGGCCCCGCCCCCCCAACGCGGGGCCTTCTTCAGGAACACGGCGGCGAGATCCGCGCGCCTGATGTTCGAGCCGGCGACCGAGGGGTTGACGATCACGACGAACTGGTCGGCGGCCGTCGAGACGCTGGCCGCCCCGAGGACGAGCACGAGCACGAGCGCGATCGGCCTCATCAGCCGCCATCGCATCGCCCGTCTCCTTCTCCCCTTCCGCCGCGATGATACACCCTCGCCGCACGAGGCAGCGTCAGTTGGCGGGCGGCCTCAGAAGAAGACCAGCAGCCCGACGGTGAGCGTGACGCCCAGGTCGGGATCGCCGCGGCCGACCGCGCGGGCGAGGTTGAGCTCGACGATCGGCATGACGCGCCCGAACGCGCGCGACAGCCCGATGCCGGGCAGCAGCACCAGGTTGAGCTCGGGGTCCACAGGGACTGCGAAGCGGGCGGCGGCGTAGGCGTTCGGATGAAACGACCAGATCAGACCCGGCGTGAATCCGAAGCTCGAATACCCGCCGCGAACGAAGGTGGCGCCGATGTCGAGCTCGAGCGCCAGCGTCGGAGTGAGCTGGCGGCCGTAGCCTACGAGCGGCGAGAGGTCGTGCTGCCAACCCTCCCAGGGGCGGCCGGGCGGACGGTAGCCGAGCGTCGTGCCGAGAAACCCCGCCACGTAGTTGACGGGGGCTGGCGCCGTGGCGTCCTGCGCGCCGCACGGGGCTCTCGCAGCCAACACGGCCACCGGGAGCAGGATCATGCGAGCGACTCTCACGGGCCAAACGGTAGCACCCGCGATTGCTCCCCGCGAGGCCCGGCCCCACGCCCCATCCGAACCACCCGCTGCGGCACCCGATCGGACAGCGGGGCGGTTCCTGTGGGACGATCCTGCGCCATGAGCGATTCCAGCCTGGCCCTCCACGTGCGCGCCCGCAGCGGGCCCGGCATCCTGCACCAGCTCACCGGCGTGATCGCGCGACACCAGGGCGACATCACTTCGGTCGAGATCGTCGAGCGCGGTCCGCAGGAGAGCCGGGTCACGTTCGAGATCGAGGCGCCGCTCCCCCACCACGATCTGCTCACGGAGCTGCGCGCCGCCCCGGTCGTGCTCGGGCTCGACGTGGTCGAGACCTTCCAGCGTGTTTACGGCAAGCGCGTGATCATCGTCGGCGGCGGCGCACAGGTCGGACAGGTGGCGATCGGCGCGATCTCCGAGGCCGACCGCCACAACATCCGCGGCGAGCACATCTCGGTCGACACAATCCCGCTCGTCGGCGAAGCGCCGCTCGCGGAGGCCGTGCGCGCCGTGACGCGCCTGCCGCGGGCGCGCGCGCTGGTGCTCGCAGGCTCGCTGATGGGCGGGGCGATCGAGACAGCGGTGCGCGAAGTGCGCGCGCGCGGCATGCTCGTGATCAGCCTCAACATGGCCGGCAGCGTGCCCGACGCGGCCGACCTGGTGGTGAGCGATCCGGTGCAGGCGGGCGTGATGGCGGTGATGGCCGTCGCCGACACGGCCGCGTTCAACCTCGATCGCCTGAAGCGCCGCGTGTTCTGAGTCAGGCCACGACGTCGAGCGCGACGTCGAGCGCGGGCGCGCTGTGCGTCAGCCAGCCGATCGACACGAGATCGACGCCGGTCTCGGCCACGGCGCGCACCGTCTCCGGTCGGATCCCGCCCGAAGCCTCGGTGAGCGCCCGGCCGTGAGCGCGCCTGACCGCCTGGCGCAGCGTCTCGAGGTCCATGTTGTCGAGCAGGACGGCGTCGACGCCGAGCGCGAGCGCCTCGTCGAGCTGGGCGAGCGTGTCCACCTCGACCTCGAGCTTCACCATGTGCCCCACGCTCTTGCGCACGCGCCGCACCGCCTCGGCGATGCCTCCCGCGAGCGCCACGTGGTTGTCCTTGACCAGCACGGCGTCGTCGAGGCCGTAGCGGTGGCTGCCGCCGCCACCCACGCGCACAGCGTACTTCTCGAGCGCGCGCAGGTCGGGTGTCGTCTTGCGCGTGCTGACGACGCGGGTCTTCAGGCCGTCGAGGCGCGCCACGACATCGCGCGTGGCGGTGGCGATCCCGCTGACGCGGCCAAGCAGGTTGAGGGCGGTGCGCTCGCCGGTGAGCAGAGCGCGGGCTCGCGCGCTCACCTGCGCGATCGCCTCGCCCGCCGCGGCGTCACGGCCGTCGGGCAGGCGCACGTCGGCCCGGCATTCGGGGTCGAGCAGCCGGAACGCGTGAAGCGCCGGCTCGAGGCCGGCCACGCGGCCCGCCGCGCGCGCGACGATCACGGCGCTGGCCGCGAGGTCGGCCCGGACGACGGCGTCCGTGGTCAGGTCCCCGGCGCGCCCGAGGTCCTCGGCAAGCGCGCGGCGCACGATGTCCTCGTAGAGCAGCGGCAACAGGCTCGGCGTCTCGCTCACGCGCAGACCTCCACCGCCGTGGTTTCGGGGCTCGCTACCGGCTCGGTCTCGAGCCGGGCGCTGCCAGCCTCCGGGATCAGCAGGATACGCCGGCGCCAGGCCGGGTCAGTCGACGGGTGGTCGGCCCGATAATGGGCGCCGCGGCTCTCGCGCCTCGCGAGCGCGGCCGTGGCGATGAGACGCGCGACCACGGCGAGGTTGCGGGTCTCCAGGTCTTCCGCCGGGGTCGCCGCGGCCAGGGCGTCGAGCCGGCTCAGGGCTTCGCACAGCCCAGCGGCGTGACGCACCAGCCCGACCCGCTCCCACATCAGTCGCCGGATCTCCGCGTCCGCGCCCGCCGCGGCGGGTTGGGCACCTGGCGCCGTTGCCGCCTCGACCTGTCGCTGCGATCGGCCGGCGTATTCGGGAACCCGAGCCCACGGGCCGAGCTTGCCGCCGGGGCTGTGGAGCTGAGGCAGCGCCGCGGCCACGGCCTGCGCGACGCGCGCGCCGAAGACCAGGGCCTCCAGCAGCGAGTTGCTGGCGAGGCGGTTGGCGCCGTGGACACCCGTGCACGCCACCTCTCCGGCGGCCCACAGGCCCGGGAGGCTGGCGCGCCCGTCGAGGTCCACGTGCACGCCGCCCATGTGGTAGTGCGCCGCGGGCGCTATCGGGATCGGCTCCCTCCGCGGGTCGAGCCCGTGCGCGCGGCACGCCCCAAAGACGGTCGGGAATCGCTCGGGGAACGACTCCCCGACCGCCTCGCGCGCGTCCAGAAGCGCTCTGCGGCCAGCCACGAGCACGGACCAGAGCGCCCGCGCCACTACGTCCCGCGGCAGCAGCTCGGCGTCGGGGCCGGCGTCCGCCATGACGCGGCGGCCCTGCTCGTCCACCAGGATCGCTCCCGCGCCGCGCAGCGCTTCCGTGAGCAGCGGCATCGGGTCGGCACCCACGTCGAGCGCGGTCGGATGAAACTGCACGAACTCCAGGTCGGCGAGGCGCGCGCCCGCCCGCCAGGCGAGCGCGAGGCCGTCCCCGCGCGCCTCGGTCGGGTTCGTCGTGCGCGCGAACACGTGGCCGATCCCGCCCGTCGCCAACACCACGGCCCGCGCTCGGTGAAGGACGAGTGCTCCGTCGTGCCGCGCGAGAACTCCAGTGGTGCGCCCCGCGTCCATCAGCAGCTCGAGCGCCACCGCTCCCTCGAAGATCGCGACCCCGCTCCGTCCCAGGGTCGCCTCACCCAGGGCACGAACCACCTCGGCCCCGGTTGCGTCGCGGGCGTGCAGCACGCGCGCCCGCGAGTGGGCGGCCTCCCGCGCCAGGTCGAGCCGGCCCGTGGCGTCGCGGTCGAAGCGGGCTCCGAGCGCCAGCAGCTCGACGAGCCGCTGCGGGCCCTCGCTCGTCAGCCGCGTAACGGCCGCGGCATCGCCCAGCCCACCAGCCACGGCGAGCGTGTCGCGCGCGTGCAGCGACGGCGAGTCGAAGGCGCCGACGGCGCCCGCGATCCCGCCCTGTGCCCACGGGCTGCTGCCGCTGTTGCCGACCGCGCCACGCGCGAGCAGGTCCACGCGGTGGCCGGCGAGGCCGAGGGCGACGGAGAGGCCCGCCACGCCGGCGCCGATCACGACGACGTCGGCCTCGCGGACCGCGTCGAGCCGGGCGTTCAACGGCCGGCCCCGCGGCCCACGGCCAGCATGCGCGCGACCGCGCGGCGCGCGCGCTCGGCGACCACGGGCTCGACCAGGACGCGGTGCTCCAACGTCTGGAGCGCGCGCAGGATCTTCGGCAGCGTGATCCGCTTCATGTGCGGGCACAGGTTGCAGGGGCGAAGGAACTCGGTCTCCGGGAACTGGACGGCCACGTTGTCGGCCATCGAGCATTCCGTGACCAGCACGACGCGCGACGGGCGCGCCGAGTCGAGATGCCGCACCATTCCGGCGGTCGAGCCCACGTAGTCGGAGGCTTCGAGCACGTCGGGCGGGCACTCGGGATGGGCGAGAACGCTCACGTCAGGGTGCTGGCGCCGGAACGCGCGGATCTCGTCACCCGTGAAGCGCTCGTGAACCTCGCAGTGGCCCTTCCAGAGGATGATCTCGGTCGTCGTCTGCGAGGCCACGTAGCGGCCGAGGTACTCGTCGGGCAGGAAGATCACGCTCCGCACGCCCAGCGACTCGACCACCTCGACCGCGTTCGCCGAGGTGCAGCACACGTCGGACTCGGCCTTTACCTCGGCCGAGGTGTTGACGTAGGTGACGACGGGAGCGTCGGGGTAGCGCTCGCGCAGCAGCCGCACGTCCGCCGCCGTGATCGAAGCCGCGAGCGAGCAGCCGGCCTCGAGGTCCGGGATCAGGACCGTCTTCTCCGGGCTCAGGATCTTCGCGGTCTCGGCCATGAAGTGGACGCCGGCCATCACGATCACGGAGGCGTCGGTTAGGGCGGCCTTCTGGGCGAGCGCGAGCGAGTCGCCCGTGATGTCGGCCACCCCGTGGAAGATCTCGGGCGTCTGGTAGTTGTGCGCGAGGATCACGGCGTTGCGCGTCGCCTTCCACTCGCGGATCGCGTCGACGTAGGGCGCGTGGACGGGCCACTCGATTTCCGGCATGACGCGGCGCATCCTCGCGAACACGGCGGCGGTACGCCGCCCCACTTCCGGCGTCCAGAGCAGCTCGCGGGACGTCGGCGAGCGGATCTCCCCGCCGATCGGGGCCTGCAATGGCGTGGTCATTCTCTTCTCCACATGCGCTTGTATGCTCTCACAGAGTATAAATAGAACGAACCCCCTCGGCAGGCCATGCTGCCGAGGAGTGATCCAATATGCTTCACGTGAGCATAAATGTCAAGCTCCGCGCCCGCGGCTCCGCTCTTCCGAGAGCGTCAGTACGCCGACCCGCGGTGCGAAGCAGCCTCAGCGCCGTGCCGGCAGCCCGACGCCCGGCGCGCGGCGCTCGCGCAGCACGTCGCGCCGGAAGCTGAACAGCTCGGCCGGACGGCCCTTGGAGCGCGCCTCGAGCGTCCCCGTTCCCTCGACGAGACCGCCCGCCTCCACGAGGCGGCGGAAGTTCTGCTTGTGGAGCGGCGCACCCGCGAGCGCCTCGACGAGGCGCTGCAGGCGCAGCAGCGTGAAGGTCGCCGGGAGCAGCTCGAACACCACCGGCCGGTACTTGAGCTTCCCGCGCAGCCGCCCAAGGGCGGTCGCCATCAGCCGGCGATGGTCGAGCGCCATCGGCACACCGACGTACGTGGTTTCCTGGTGCCGCGGCGAGCGCCGCCGGGCTGGATCGGCCCTCCGCCCGCCGCTCGCTCCCCCACCACGGGCCGACACGTCGGAAGCGGGCCCACGTTCGCCCGGCGCCGTGTCCGCATCCCGGTTCGCCTCCGCCACGAGCCCCGCCTCGTAGAGGAGCTCGTAGCGCTCGAGCACGCGCACGCCGTCGAAGGTCGCCCCGCGCAGACCGAAGGTGATGTCGGCGCGCTGGCGCCGGGCTCGACGCGTCTCCACACCCGGGGCGTCGCTGACCCAGCGCGCCAGCGCCGGAGCGATGACGCTCTCGACCACGGCCGGCCTTCCGCGGCGAGCGTCCTCCCAGGGCAGGAACTCGTAAAAGCCTCTCCATCGCGCCTGGCGCCCTCCCGCGACGCGTCCCTCGCGCACGAGCGCCAGGTACGCGATCGATACGACACGCGGGCCGCCTGCGCGCTCGCTCGGATCGCGGTTGCGATCGGCGAACGTGTAGAGCTGCTCGACGTAGCCGAGCTCGAGGCCCGTCTGCTCCCGCACCCAGGCCCTCAGCCCGAGATCGAGCGTGCGGTGGCCGGCGGGATCGAGCGGGCCGAAAGGCAAGGCGGGCGCGTCGGCGCCGCCGGCCGCCGGAACGCGCTCCGATCTCTCGATCGTGAGCAGCCGCGGCTCGTCGTCGGTCACCGCGACGATGACGGCGTTCAGCCCGACGGAGATCGAAGGTGACGCCGCCACGGGAACGCTGTGCTAGATCAGGCGCGCGAGCACGGGCGCCGGGACGAGGCGGCGCAGCTCGGGGTAGGCCTCGAGGAGTCGCGCGATGTCGGCGAGGTCCTTCTGTCGCTTGCTCGGACGCCGCCCAGGGTCCTCGACAGCCCATACCTTGCCCTGCATGACGGCCTCGACGCGCGCCACGGGGAGACTGAGGCCCAGGACTTCGCGGGGCGAGGCTTCCGCGACAAACGCCGCGTAACGAGGATCCGTCTGGAGCTGGACCCTCAAGTCTGATCCAGTCGCTCCGACGTTCACGCTGTGGGGAAAACGCTTCACCTGGAAATGGCCCTCCAAGAGCGCCTCGGCCCTCTCCAGGTCATCCGTGGCCACGGCCAGATCCAGATCGAGGCTCACGACCGGCTCGACGTAGGCGTTCACCCCTTGCCCCCCGATGACGCAGTAGCGGATGCCGGACTCGGCGAGCAATGCCACCAGGCGCTCCAGGAACTCGGAGCGGTCCGCGGTCACAGCCTTCCAGTAGGCGAGAGCCTGCATGCGCACCTCGTGCAACTCACTTCGGAAGTGTACCCCTGAGACGACAAGGGACGCCCCCGCGCGAGCGGGAGCGCCCAGCACGTTGGAATGGGGTGACCTCCCACAGAAGGGAAGGGCCCCGGGGAAGACCCCGGGGCCCTGGTACGAGCCCGAGCCGGCGACGTCGTCCGGCTCAGGCGCCTTCGGTCAGAACCGGAAGCCGACCGAGCAGGTGAAGGTCCGCGGCGTCTGGTAGGCGTTGCGGCTTGTCGCGTCGCCGAAGGTCGGCCCCTGCTGCCAGTGGACGCCCTCGACCGGCGTCTCCGTGAACGGGTTGAACCGCGCGAGCGAGGAGAGGTTGTTGTTCGTCTGGATGGTCTGGTCCACGAGGGTGGCCTGCACGATGGCGTCGTTGTTGAACGCATTGAGCAGCACCGCGCGGGCAAACAGCTCCGCATCCCTTACGCCGATGCGCCGGCGCCAGCTGAGCGAAAGATCGAGCTGATGCCGCTCCTCGACCCGGAACGCGTCCCGGTTCTGGAACCAATACGTCACGGTCGCTGGCGGGTTCTGGTAGCCGGGGTTCGTCACATAGGGCCGTGTATCGACCGCCCCCGCCGAGCCGTAGGGTTGTCCGCCGTTGTAGTAGTAGATTCCTCCGAGGTCGAAGCTCCCGACCAGCTTGGGCACGGGGAGCGTCCAGGTCGAGAAGATCCGCACCCGATGCCGCTGGTCGCTCTCGATGTAGCCCACGGGGAAGCTCCACGCGCGGTCGAAGTACTCGGGGAAGTTGTTGATCCCCGCCTGCTGCGGCCCGCCACCAGAAGTCTCGCCGACGACGTTGCCCTCGTTGTAGGAGAGGGTGTAGTTGCCGCCTACATAGACGCTGAGCCACGGCCGGTAAGCGGCCTGGAGGTTCAGGGCCTTGTAGGTCCGATCCAGGTCGTTCGTGTTCTCGGTGACTGTGAGGTCGAAGACGCGGCCGTTGGGATCGGTCACTTTGCCGGTGCTGATGTCGCGGTGCGCGCTGTAGAAATCGCGGTTCTTGCGGTAGACGCCGTCCAGCCGCACGAGGCCCCGGGTGCCCAGGCGCCGTGTGAGGCCGGTGGCGAACTCGTCGACGCTGGGCGACTTCAGCGTGTCGTTGATGACGCTCGTCACCCCGGGCACGCTCGGGGCGCCGCGCGTCACCCGGCTGGTGCCGCCGTTGGCGAAGAACCAGTCCCACAGCGTCTGCAGCGCCTGAGCGGTCGGCACCGGGTTCGCGGGATTCCCCGTGTTCACGTTGGGGCCGAAGTAGTCGAAGGAGTAGGCGGCCGGCTGACCGCCGGCCGACGCGCTGTCGCCCACGCTGTTGGCGAGGCCGGTCACGTAGCGCGCGAAGGAGGCATTCACGGTCCAGATCCCGTCCCCTCGCGGGTCCCACGTGGCGGAGAGCCGGGGGCTGAACGCCGCGTCCTTGACGACCGGCGTGCCCGTCGCGTCCGTCCCGTCGTTCTTGTCGTAGCGAAGCCCGGCGGTGAACGTCAGGTTCTTGTTCGCCGTCCAGACGTCGTTCACGAAGAACGAGATCGTGCGAAAGCGGTTGCCCTGGGACAAGGTGTCGATCGGGTTCCAGGTGATGAAGGTCGAGCGGTCGAGTATGGGGAAGATGTTCTCCCCCTGCAGGATCGCCCCGGTGGTGCTGATCCGGTAATCGCTGCCCGACTGATGGTTGTTGGCGAAGCGCTCGTCGTCGAACATGTCGAAGCCGGCCACGAGGTTGTGGGACCCCGCGTTCGGCGTGGAAAGGAAATACGAGGCCTTCAGGACCACGTTGATGTTGTCGCGCTTCTCGTCGTCGCAGACCCCGCAGAAGGTGGGCGAGTTGTAGCGGGCGCTGTTGCGTGAGCGGTCGAGCAGGAGCGTCCCCTGGATCAGGTCGGTGAACTGCGATCCCGAGTTCTTGAAGGTGAAATGCCGGGAGGAGAACTGACCCTCGACGAAGAAGCTGCTGTTGAGGACGCCGGTGTAGTTCAGCGACAGCAGGTCCTGGGGCAGCTCGCGATCCACCAAGCTCGCCCGGTCCATGATCGTCAGGAAGGAGTTACCGGTCTCGGTATTGCTGATTTTGGTGTAGGCGGCCTTGAAGGTGTGGTTGGTGACGGGCGAGAAGGTCAGCTTGCCCTCGTAGCGCTTCTCGTTGAGCCCATGGGTCCAGTTGAGGAACGTGAAGCCGGTCGTGAGCGTCTCCGTGAAGTCCCGCATCCGCGCCGCCCCGAAGAACCACAGCTTGTCCTTGATGAAAGGCCCGCCGAGGGTCCCTTCGTAGGTCGGGATCAGGTCGTCGGTGGTGCTGTCGTTCGGGAACGGGGTGAGCGCCCGCCAGGTGTCGTTCTCGAAGCTGGTCCGGAACGACCCGCTGAACTGGTTGCCCCCCGACTTCGTGATGGCGTTCACGACGCCGCCTCCGAAGCGCCCGAACTCCGCGGAGATGGCCGCGGTGCTGGTCGTCGTCTCCTGCAGCGCGTCCTCGATGTAGAGATTGAAGGGGGTGCTGCGGATGTTGTCCTGGATCACCACCCCGTTGACCATGAACAGGTTCTGGAAAGACATGGCGCCGGAGATCACGATCTGCCGTCCGGGGCCGCCGTTCTCGTTCACGCCGGGAGTCAGGGCCACCGCCGACTGGATGGTCCGGTTGGTCGGCAGCTTGTCGATCAGCTCGGCCTTGTAGTTGGTGGCGAGCGTCGCCTTCTGCCCGAAGTCGGCGCTCGACTCGGCCGTCACGTGGATCGTCTCCGACACGCTGGACACGGTGAGCGCGGCGTTCACGGTGGTGGTCTGGCCGATGGTCACGCGGGCCTGGTGCTTGACGGTGGCGAAACCGGACAGCTCCACCAGCACCGTGTAGTCGCCGGGAGGCAGGAAGGGGAGGATGAAGTCGCCGTTCGCCGACGACGTGGCGGCGCGCGACCCCTGCAGGACGAGTGATTGGGCGGTCACGACAGCCCCGGGAATGGCGAGTCCCTGCTGGTCTTCGATCTTGCCGGAGATCGTGCCGGTCGGGTTCGTCTGGGAAATCGCCGGCAGCGCCGAGAGAACGAGCGCGCCGGTTGTGGCCATCAGCCGTCTGAGCATGGGCCTCCTTCTGTCTTGCCGACTGAGAAACGGTAGAGTGAACGACACCAGCCGCACACTTCGGGCTCGGTGTTCGATGAGCAATGCTCATGCCACCCCGGGCATGGGTGACCGTGGAGCTAAGCGCTTTTTCTCTAATTGCTTACCAGGGCGATGTAGTCCCGCCCGGTGACCCGCCGCGTGCTTCGGTCCACACGCCTGGATGGGGCCGCTCCAAGCGATTGAATCGGGCCCACCCTGGGGGTGGCGAGCCTTCGAGCTCGCCACCCCTCGTGGAGCCGACCGGTCCGACTGGCGGACCGGTCGGCCGGGCTACGTACGTTAGAAGCGGACGATCGCCGAGAAGCGGACGCTTCGCGGCGCCTGGAACGAACCGCGTGCCGTCGCCGTCCCGTACCTCTCGACCGCCGTCGCGCAGGCAGCGGTCGCCGTCGTGTTGCACCACACGGAGTTGTTGACGGCGATCTTCTCCTGCTCGTTGGTGATGTTGAAGAGCTCCGCCCGCAGCCCCGCTTGCGCCCGCGACACGAACTGCCACGTCACCTCCAGCGAGGTGTCGAGGAACCAGGCTATGCCGTCGATCCGGTCGCTGCCCAGCGGCTCGTACAGATAGACGGCCGTGGGACCCGCGTTGGTGAGCGTCCCCGGACGCAGCACGTTCAGCGTGCGGTTCTTGGTGTAGGTCGCCTTCGAGATCGCGTCGGAGAGCGCGCCGAGTGTGAGGGAGACCGGACCGAGCCTCCTCTGGTACGCGGCGCTGAGCTTGAGGTTGTGGGGCCGGTCGTACGCCGGCCTCCCGTTGACGGTCGGACCGTCCTGCACCTCCGCGCACGAGATGACGCCAGCGGCGCCGATCGTGGTGTCCACCGTGGTCCGGCACTGGGCGTCGAGGTAGTCGCCAAGCGCGGAGAAGGTGCCTGCGAAGTGGTTGCCCTCGGTCTTCGACCACGTGTAGCTGGCCTGCGTGCTCCAGCCGCCCGAGAAACGCCGGTCGAAGGTGAACTGGATCCCGCGGTACTGGCGCTCGGCGGGGCCGTAGTTGACCACGTCGCGCTGGATGGTGCCGTCCGCGTTGAAGCGGCGCGTGTCGTCGATCAGGTTGCCCCAATTGCGGGCGACGAAGCGGACGCCCGCCCCCATGTTGCGGCCGAACTGCCGCTGGAAGCCTAACGTCAAGTCGTCGACATAGCTGGGGTCGAGGTTCGTGTTGGGCTTGAAGCTCGAGGCCCCGACCCTCACCTCGTTCTGGAACACGAACGCCTGGCCGTCCCAGGCGTAGTTCTTGTAGTTCGCCTGCTGCGGGATGTTGGCGAAGGCGTCGGAGAAGCCCTGGATGATTCCCGAGTAGAAGCGGCCGTAGCTCGCCACGATCAGGGTCTTGCCGTCGCCGGCCAGGTCGTAGCCCGCGGAGAGGCGGGGCGACAGCGCGGTCGTGTCGACGGTGGTGGCGTCGACGTCGCTCGTGCCGGTCTGCTTCTCGAGGCGGAGCCCCGCCTCCACGAACAGGCGCTCGCCCAGCTCGAACTTGTCCCGCACGTAGAAGGCGTAGGTCCGGCCGGTCGAGACCGAGGGCCCCGCTTCGTAGTCGCGGCGGTTCTGCGGCACGAAAAGGCCCGTCCGCTGGTCGAACGAGGCGTCGAGAAAGAGCTGTTGGTTCGGGTACTTGAACTCGGCGCCCGACTCGACGTCCTGGAAGTCGAGCCCGGCCTTGAGGCTGTGGCTATGGCCGCCGATGCTGGTGAACCAGGTGCTCGCGAGGTTGAACTGCTTGCGCGGGCGCTCGACGAAGCCGTCGAAGGTGGCGCCGTTGTAGTACTTGCTGTCGGCAAACGAGAAATGGGGCGCGCCGTTCGAGTGGCGGCCGTCCTCGAAGGTCCCGACCGTGATCAGCGAGCCGTAGCTTCCGAACATGGCCTCCATGGTCCAGTTCGAGCTGAGAATGCCGGTCCACTGAGCCGCCCAGTTGTCGGCGCTCTGGTCCTGTGCGGTCAGCGCGGTGCGCTCGGCGGCGGCGCCCCAGTAGTCGATGACGAAGCCGTCGGTCGGCGACTCGAAGTACTTCACCCAGACGCTGTGATTGTTGGCGACCTGCGCGGTCAGGCGCACGTTCCAGAAGTTCGACGTCGTCGTCTGCTGGAAGTCCTCGGGAATGACGCCCACGGTCTGGCGCTGGGGGCTCGTGTTCTTCGACTGCTCGTAGGCGCCGAAGAACCATGCCCGGTCTTTCAGGATCGGACCGCCCAGGGTGAAGCTGTAGACGGGGTTGACCTTGTCGAACTTCACCCGGGCGAGCGAGTCGCCGGTCGTTTCGCTCTTGGTGTTGTTCTGGGCGTTCCAGTCGTCGTTGACGATGATGTACTTCGCCGAGCCCTCGAAGCGGTTTGTGCCGGAGCGCGTGATCACGTTGACGACAGCGCCGACGCCGCGGCCGTACTCCGCAGACACGCTCGAGGTCGACACCGAGACTTCCTGGATGGCCTCGAAGTTCAGGTTCGTTCCGAAGGTGCCGGTGGTGGGGTCGGTGGTGTCGATCCCGTCCATCAGGAACAGGTTGCTGCTGGTGAGCGCGCCCGACGAGTTGACGTTGCCCGTGCCGACGACGCCCGGCGCGCGCGCGAGCATGGTCTGGTAGTTGCGTCCGATCGGGATCTTGTCGTACTCGTCCTTGCTCACGCGCGTGGTCACGCTCGTGTTGGTGATGTCCACGATCGGCGTTTCGCCCGTGACCTGGACGGTCTCGGTGACGCCGGCGATCCGCAGCGCGAGCGGCACGCTGGTCGTCCGCTCGGCCTCGACCAGGTTGTCGGAGACGTTCAGGGTCTCCATGCCGGACATCGCTGCCGTGACCTTGTAGAGGCCGAGCGACAGCCCCGGGAACACGTAGCGGCCTTTCGCGTCGGTCACAGTCGTTCGCACGGTGCCGCGCTCCTGACTGACGACCGTCACTTCAACTCCTGGCAGGATACCGCCGCTGCCATCGCGGGCGACGCCCGACAGGGTCCCGGTCTGTGCGGTCTGCGCGAGCGCCAGAGCGGGTGCGAGGACGAGCAACGCAGCGGCAACGAATGACGATCGAAGCTTCATCGCTTCCTCCATGGACTGGATTCCGAAAACCGAGCGGCCTTAGAACATGCGGAGTGAGGGGTTGACGTCCGCTCCAGCAGAAACCGTGCCGCCTCTAACGAGTCGAGCCGATGGTCGTAATTCCTATTCTGACCAACGAGTTATGGATCAACCTGCGTGTGGCCCGCCACGACCGAGATCAATCCCATGGATCAGAATGCAATTCGTTGGATTGCTTTCCGCCACCGTCCACAACGGCTCAGTCTCGCCTACAGGCCCGGCACGCGGTGTGCGCATCCTCTTCGTGGCAAGCGCTTCCCAGGCGTCGGTCGCGAGAGGGCTCTGCAACGACGTGACCGAGGAGGGGATGGGACAATACCGCTCGACGTCGGAGGTTGAGCGATGCCGGAGCTGCCGGACCTGCTGTACGTCCTGTCGCGGCTGCGCGAGCGGCTTCTGGGCCGCGTCGTTGCCGCCGAGCGCGTGCGCGAGCCGGTGGTACTGCGCTTCACCGTCCGGGGCAACCTGTCGCTGCTGCTGGGCCGTCCGCTCGTCGACCTCTTCCGCAAATCGCACTTCCTGTTGTTCCGCTTCGAGGGGCTCGACCTCGCCGTCAACCCGATGCTGGCGGGGCGCTTCCGCCTGTCCGAGCCCGGCACGCCCGACGAAGGGTCGCTCGGCTTCGCGCTCGGCTTCGGCGACGTGGAGCTGCGCTACCTCGACGACAAGAAGATGGGCAAGGCCTACCTGATCGCGACCGACGACTGGAAGGCGATCCCGGGGCTGCAGGCGGGCGGCATCGACATCCTCTCGCCCGAGTTCAGCCGCGAGCGATTCGTGAGCCTGCTGAAGCACCGCCGCGACCAGGTGCGCGTGTTCCTGCTCGACAAGAAGGCGCTCGACAGCCTGGGCAACGCCTACGCGGACGAGGTGTTGTTCGAGGCCGGGATCCATCCCAAGACGTTCTGCCGCTCGCTGTCGCACGACGACGGCGTGCGCCTCCACGACGCGATCGTGAAGGTCATGCAGGAGGCGGTCGCCGAGGTCGCGAACCGGGCCGAGCCGATCGACGTCAAGGTGCGCGACTTCCTGAAGGTGCGGCGCAAGGAAATCTGCCCGCGCTGCGGCGCGAAGCTCCGCACCGCCGGCGTCAAGGGGATGGACTCGTGGTTCTGCCCGCGCTGCCAACCCGCCAGGCGTCCCGGGTTCGTCGACTGGACGCGCACCGAAGAGTGAGCGGATAATCGCTGTTCGCCGAATAGAGGTCGGAGGCGGGCTGCGAAGCGAGCTGGATTCACTCCAGCGAGCGGAGCGGGGGGTTGGAGGGGGGCGCGACGCAGCGCCCCCCTAAATAAAGGAGACTGGATGGCCAAGGACGATTTGATCGAGTTGCAGGGTGTCATCGTCGAAGTGCTCGCCGGCGGTAACTACAAGATCAAGGTCAGCGAGAACCACGAAGTGCTCGCCCGTCTGAACGGCAAGATGCGCCAGTACCGCATCCGCGTGATCCAGGGCGACCGGGTCACCGTGGGGGTCTCCCCCTACGACCTGAAGCGCGGCCTCATCACCTACCGGGCCAAGTAGGGTCCTGGCCCGCCTCCGCGCCGTCCTCTTCGACCTAGACCGCACGCTCCTCGACTTCGACAAAGCCGAGCGTGCCGCCCTGCGCCAAGCCCTCCACTCGCTCGGGCTCCCCTGTCCTCGCACGACGCTTCAGGCCTACCGGCGCATCAACCACGAGCTGTGGGCGGCGTTCCGCCGCGGCGAGATCACGCAGCCCGCCCTGGCGAAAGAGCGCTTCCGCCTCCTGCTGCGGGAGACCGGGAGCGGCCCGGCGCGCGCCCCGCGGCTCGGCGCGAGCTACCTGGAGCGGCTGTCGGCGCGTGGCGACCGGCTGCCCGGCTGCCGGCCGGTGCTACGCGCGCTCGGAAAGCGCTATCGCCTGGGCGTAGTGACGAACGGCATCGACCGCGTGCAGCGCTCACGTCTCGCGGCGTCCGGGCTCGCGCCGCTGTTCGAGGTCGTCGTCACCTCACAGGGATGCGGCTTCGCCAAGCCGGACCCGCGTATCCTGCACGTGGCGCTCGATGCGCTGCACGTTTCGCCGCGCCACGCCGTCTACGTGGGCGACGACGCCGCGGTCGACAGCGCTGCCGCGCGCGCGGCGGGGGTTTCTTTCGTCTGGATCGACCGCGGCGAGCCGGTGATGGGTTTGCGGCCACGGCGGCGAGTGCGTCGCCTGGTGGAGCTGCCGGACCTACTCCAGTTCGACTAGCCCGCGCTTCCAGCGCCAGTGCCGTGCGGAGGGCGCCCAGACGTCGGTCGAGGCCGATTATGGAGAGGAAGGCGCCTCGAGCAGTCCCCTCTCGAACGCCTCCAGCCGATCAACGAGCGCCTCCGGGTGTTCTCTCCAGAGCCAAGGTCCATTCCGAATCAGAAGTGCATGGGTCCGATAGCGGTCGTTCTCGTCTTTCGCCCGCTTGAGAAATTCCGTCACGACCTGCCGCTCACGTTCGTTGACCAGAACGCCGACGTCCATTCCGAGAGCGAAGGCGCTGGCGTTTTCGAAGTCGACGGGTAGAGTCCACCGCCTGTCATCGATCGGCCCGAGATGGTGCTCAACGACTTGCGCGATGTCGGTGAGATCGTCCTCGCGGTCGGGGCGATCCAAGTAGGCCACCATCTTCAGCACGACGATGGCCGGCGTGGTGGCGACCTGGACCGAGCAGCGGGCATCGATCGCGACCGACACGTGGTAGTCGAAGGCCAGCCGGAGTCCGACGAGATTCATGCGATGGCCGCTCTCGGGCCAAGTCAGCGAGCCGGCCTCGAGAAGGCCAGGGCCAGCCGGGACGACGTCCACCTTGACCCCGGTGGGCGAAAGCCAAGCGTGCTCACCCTCGCGGCGGCGCTGCCAGCCGGGCAGTGCTGCGAGCCCCAGCGGGTAGTCCTCGAGCGCGACGGACAGCACGAAGTCGAGATCGTTCGTTTGGCGCCACTGAAGGTCGACCTGGAGAGCGAGAGCGTTGGCGCCAATCAGGACGAAGGGCGTATCGAGCCAAAGCTCGGAGAGCTGGCGGAGGGTCTCCTTCTGTTCGGGAAGAAAAGTATTCACGGAGAGGCGAGAAAGCGTTCCCGGAGCTCAGACGCCGCCTCTCTGGCGCGGTCGCTGCCAGTGAGGATCAGCTCCGTGTAGACGAGAAGCGGATGCACGGTGCGCGGTGCCTGCCCGCGAAAGGCGATTGGCGCAGGGACACCGAGAAGCACGAGCGGGCCAGCTCTGTGGGGGATGGCCTGCATCCGCTGGGGAAAGTCGCTTGGCGCCGCTTCCACATGCAGAACCGTCTCGTCGCTCCGGTAGTGCTTGGTCAGGCGGAAAGCGGCCGCGGCGCCGCCCCAGGCCCAGGTGGCGTTCGGGCCAAGAATCGTTGCCACGCGGCGTTCGAGGCTGGGAGGATCTGGGTCCGCGGTCTGGAAACGTCCTGCGAGGAGGTGCGGCCGGAGCGTCTCGGCATAACCCGCGAGCCAGCGATCCACGAGGTCGTCTCGCCTCACGAGGTGGCGCCTCGATTTCGTCCGAACGACCATGCGGTCGTGCTCAAGGCGACGGAGAACATTGTATGCGGTGCCGAGGCTGACGCCGGAAGCCCGAGCCAGATCGCGGGCCGAAGCGTTCAAGAGGTCGGGTTCCGCCAGAAGAGCAAAGATGAGCCGGAAGCCTGGGGCTCTTATTCCTCCGGGAGCGTCGAAGGACTGCCGCAGCTTGCGCCCCTGTACGTGAGCGACGTAGCTGCCGCCAAGGTCCAAACGACAGTTGCCCGCCCGGTCGACGAAGTTGATCCCGCGGGAAACGAGGAGTGCCCCCATCTCGGGGGACACGTAGGGAGCGAAGAGGATCAACGGCATCGTCGCTCGAGGCGATGCACGCGCGATGAGGTCGCTGACGAGCGCGTGGCTCAGATGGGACCTCTTCTCCTCGACGCGGAGCCGCCGGCGCCCTCGGGGTGTCGTCAGGTCGAGCAGGGCGTCGCCCTGCGAGCCCTTCTGACGATGCTCGGGCTTGAGGCTGGCCTTGCTCAGGAAGGGCAACGAGCGGAGATTCTCGAGATAGGGTGCCGTGCGTGCGCCTTCCGCCATATCCAGTAGTCTAGCGTGTTCATTACTAATGAACAAGTGATAGTATTGCCCTCCAACGAAACTCGCCCGCGACCGACGTCGTCGTCCCCTGAGCCCGCGCCGCGCGCCCTATAATCCATCCGTTCCGCGGAGGCGATCACGGACTCTCCCGTTCTCATCCCGCGCGTCGCCTCGGCCTCGGTCGTGTACCTGCGCGCCGAGGTTCCCCGCGGCCACCCTTCCGCCGCGATCCTGGGGGAAGAGCGCATGGGCGCGGGCGTCGCCGTCTCGGCCGACCACGTGCTCACCGCCCACTACCTCGTGCTCGGCGCATCGCGGGTGGAGATCGTCGGCCTCGACGGGCGAACCCGTGACGTCAGGCACATCGCGCTCGATCACGAGAGCGGCCTGGCGCTGCTGACGAGCGGCCGCTCCGATCTCGAGCCGGCGCCGCTCGCCTCCGACCGCGAGCTGCGACCGGGCGACCCGGTGTTCCTGCTGACCTGCACCGGCGAGAAGGAGCGGCGCGGCGCAAGCGGCCACGTCTCGTTCGTGGGGCCCTTCGAGGCGTTCTGGGAGTACATGCTCGACCGATCGATCATGACCACGATGGTGAATCCCGGCCTCGCGGGCGGGCCGCTCTTCGACGCGCGGGCTCGACTCGCCGGGATCGTCTCGCTCGGGCTCGCGGCGGTCGGACGCTTCAGCCTGGCGATTCCTGTGGCGCTGTTCCTGGAGCGGCGCGAGCGGCTCGAGCGGGGCGAGAACCCGCCGCCCTCGGAAAGGCGAGCCTGGCTCGGCTTCTACCCGCAGGCGAGTGAGGACGGCATCGCCGTCAGCGGCGTGGTGCCGGACGGGCCGGCCGCCACGGCGGGCCTGCAGCGCGGCGACCTGCTGGTGAGCGTCGACGGTCAGGCAGTCGAGGGGTTGCGCCAGCTCTACGAAGCCGTCTGGCAGTCGCGCCCGGGCGACGTGATCGGGATGCAGGTGTTGCGCGACGAGTCGATCCACGTGGTCCAGGTGCTGGCCGGCGACCGCTACGAGTTCTTCCAGTGATCACGCTCTTTCACGACGCGCGCCTGGTCGCGCCGATGGATGACGCGCGCCGCCGCCTGGCGGGCGGCTACGTGCTGGTCGAGGACGACCGCATCGTCGCCACCGGGCCGCCGCCCGCGCCGCCCGGAATCGCGGTCGATCGCCGCATCGACGCGACCGGCAAGATCGTGCTGCCCGGCCTCGTCAACACCCACCACCACCTGCCCCAGGTGCTGACGCGCAACGTCCCGCGCGTCCAGGAGGCGACGCTCTTCCGCTGGCTCGTGGAGCTGTACGAGGTGTGGCGCCACCTCGACGCGGCCGCGGTCACGGCCGCCGCGCGCGTCGGCCTCGGCGAGCTGCTGCTCACGGGCTGCACGACCACGACCGACCACCTCTATCTCTTCCCGAAGGGCCAGGAGCGCTTCATCGACGCCGAGATCGAGGCGGCGCGCGAGCTGGGGATCCGCTTCCACCCGACGCGCGGCTCGATGAGCCGCGGCAAGAGCCAGGGTGGCCTGCCGCCGGACGTCGTGTGCCAGGACGAGGAGACGATCCTGGCCGACTCGCGGCGTCTGATCCGCGAGTACCACGACCCGCGCGCGCGCGCGATGCTTCGGATCGCGCTCGCGCCGTGCGCGCCGTTCTCGGTGAGCGAGGACCTGATGCGGCGCACCGCGGAGCTCGCGCGCGAGAATGGCCTGCGGCTCCACACGCACCTGGCCGAGACCAAGGACGAGGAGGTCTACTGCGAGCAGGTCTACGGCTGCCGGCCGGTCGAGTTCCTGCGGCGGCTCGGCTGGCTGGGCAAGGACGTCTGGCTCGCCCATTGCGTCCACCTCTCGCCCGAGGAGATCCGCCTCTTCGGCGAGACCGGAACGGGCGTCGCCCACTGCCCCACGTCGAACTTCCGCCTGGGCTCAGGCACCTCGCCCGTGCGCGAGATGCTGGACGCGGGCGTGCCCGTCGGCCTCGGCGTCGACGGCTCGGCCAGCAACGACAGCTCGAACATGCTGGCCGAGGTGCGCCAGGCGCTGCTCGCCCACCGGCAGGGCCGCGAGCCCGAACGCTGGCTCACCGCCGAGGACGTGTTCTGGCTGGCGACGCGCGGCGGCGCGCGCTGCCTGGGGCGCGACGACATCGGCAGCCTCGAGCCGGGCAAGGCAGCCGACCTGGTGCTCGTCGACACGCGCCGGCTCTCCTACGCCGGCGCCGGCAGCGACCCGCTCGCCGCGCTCGTCTTCTCGCCGTGGCCGGAGCCGGTGGACACGGTCATGGTGAACGGCCGCATCGTCGTCGAGCGTGGCGAGCTCGTGGGCGTCGATGTGCCCGCGCTCGTGGAGCACGCCGAGCGGGCGTCGGCGGCGCTCCTCGACGCGGCCCTGCGAACGAGCGGCCGCGACTACCGGCGAAAGGACGGGGTCAGCTCTTGAATAGAGGCATTCCACTCGCCGGGGCACGCTAGAATGCCGGCGGTGAACAAGGTCGTCGGACGGAATGCGCCGCGGCGCGAGGGTCCCGACAAGCTCTGCGGCGTTGCGAAGTACGTCGACGACTACGTGCTCCCCGGCTGCTTGTTCGGGGCCACGTTGCGGTCGACGATCGCCTGCGGGCGGATCCGCTCCGTCACGCTCGACCCCGCGTTCCCCTGGCACGAGTACGTCGTCGCGACCGCCGACGACATCCCGGGCGCCAACCACGTCGCGCTCATCGAGAACGACCAGCCGCTCTTGGCGAAGGATCGCGTCCGGCACCTGATGGAGCCGATCCTGCTCGTGGCCCACCCCGTGCGCGCGAAGGCATACGCCGCGCTCACGCACGTGCGCGTCGAGTACGAGGAAGAAACGCCGCTCTTCAGCCCCGAGGAGTCCCCGACCGTCTTCAAGAGCTTCCACATCGAGCGAGGCGCGGTCGAAAAGGCGCTCGCGGATGCCGACGTCGTCGTCGAGGGCGAGTACCACCTGCCGCACCAGGAACAGGCTTACATCGAGACTAACGGAGCCGCGGCCTGGTTCGATGGTGACGGCACGCTCGTGACGCTCGGCTCGCTGCAGTGTCCGCACTACGTCGTGAAGGCGCTCAAGGCCGCCTTCGGGCTGCCCGAGGAGAAGGTGCGCGTGGTCCAGGCGGTGACCGGCGGCGGCTTCGGCGGCAAGGAGGAGTACCCGAACGTCATCTGCGCGCATGCCGGGCTGCTGGCGCGCAAGGCCTCTCGGCCCGTCAAGATCATCTACGACCGCCACGAGGACATGGCGGCCACGACCAAGCGCCACCCGGCGGTGATCCGCTTCCGTACCGGAGCGAAGCGCGACGGTCGCCTGGTCGCGCAGGACGTCGAGATCCTGATGGACGGCGGCGCGTACGTGACGCTGTCGCCGGTAGTGCTGTCGCGCGGCACGCTCCACGCCACGGGCCCGTACGAGTGTCCCAACGTCCGCATCCGCTCGCGCGTGGTGATGACGAACACGCCCCCCAACGGAGCCTTCCGCGGGTTCGGCGCGCCGCAGACCCTCTTCGCTGCCGAGATGCAGATGGAGCGGCTCGCGGCAAAGCTGGGGGTGGATCCGCTCACGATCCGGCGCAAGAATGCGGTCCACGCGGGCTCGACGCTGCCGATGGGCCAGACGCTGCGCGAGAGCGTGGGCGCGCGGCAGGCGCTCGAAGCGTGCGTCAAGCGGAGCGCCTACGCACGCCGCGCGCGCGAGTGTGTGCGCTGGAACCGCAGCTGGAAACGGCCCACGTGGCGCGGGATCGGCCTCGCCCTCGTCCACCACGGTGCCGGCTTCACGGGCAGCGGCGAGCTCTACCTCGGCAGCCGCGCCGCGGTGACGCTCACGCGTGACGGCGAGCTACGGGTGCTCTCGGGCTCTACGGAGTTCGGGCAGGGCACCACGACGCTCTTCAGCCAGATCGTCGCCGAGACCCTCGGCGTGCCGCTCGAGCTCGTCACGGTCGAGACGCCCGACACCGCGCGCGTCCCGAACAGCGGCCCCACGGTCGCGAGTCGCACCTGCATGATGGTCGGGCGCCTGCTGCGCGAAGCGGCGCTCGATCTCAAGGCGGCGGTCACGGCCGGCAACTCGCCCTTCCCTGCCACTCTGCCCGCGCTGCAGGCAGCCGCCCGAAAGGTCTGCGGCGACCAACCCGCGCGACGCTTCGAGGCCGTCTACCGCAAGCCCGACTGGGTGAGCTGGGACGACAAGAGTTACACCGGCGACGCCTACGAGGCCTACAGCTACGGTGCGATGGCGATCGAGCTGGAGATCGACAAAGCGACTTTCGAGACGGGGATCCGCGGCGTGTGGATCGCGGCCGACATCGGCACGGTGATCCACCCGCTTTTCGCCGAGGGACAGGTGATCGGCGGCGCGACGCAGGGGCTCGGCTACGCGCTCCTCGAAACAGCGGTCTACGAAGGCGGCGTGATGAAGAACGCGCGCTTCACCGACTACACGATCCCGACGACGCTCGACACCCCGCGGATGGACGTGGTCTTCGTGCCTTCGCCCTACTCGCTCGGGCCATTCGGGGCCAAGGGCGTGGGCGAGCTGCCGATGGACTTCCCGGCGCCGGCCGTGGCGGCAGCGGTCCGGCACGCGACCTCTCGCTTCGTCGATGCGCTCCCGATCACCCCCGAGCGAATCGCGCGCGCCCTCGCGACGGACGCAGCGGTATGAGAGTCACTTTCACCGTCAACGGCAAGCGCCGCTCGTACGGCGGATCCGGGATGAAGCGCCTGCTCGACGTCCTGCGCGAGGATCTCTCGCTGCCGGGAACCAAGGAAGGCTGCGGCGAGGGCGAGTGCGGGGCCTGCACGGTGCTTCTCGACGGCCAGGCCGTCGTGAGCTGCCTGATCCCGGTCGCGCAGGTGGCGGGGCGCCGGGTCGCGACCGTCGAGTCGCTCGGCCGCCCGGATCGCCTCGGCCCGCTCCAGGAGGCGTTCCTGTCCGAAGGCGCCGCGCAGTGCGGGATCTGCACGCCGGGCATGCTGATGACGGCCTCAGCCTACCTGCGCGGGGGTGGAAGCACGCGCGACGACGCGATCCGCCACGAGCTCGCCGGCAACCTGTGCCGCTGCACCGGCTACCAGCACATCGTGCGCGCGGTGCAGAAGGCCGCTGCCACGAGCAGGGCCCGGCGGCAAACGCGAAGAGCCAGGCGCGTGACCGTGGCGATGACGCGGCAATCACGGCGCCGAGCCGTGTCTAAGCGCACCCCGAGGCGGGCGTGAGGGGCGACGCGGAAACGGCCAGCGTCCTGCGGCCGCGCTCGCCGGCCGAAGCCGTCCGGCTCTTCGAGAAGCACAGGGACGCGCTCCCGATCGCGGGAGGCACGGACCTCATGGTGGCGTGGAACGCGGGCGGTTTCGCGGGCCGCACATTCCTCGACCTCTCGCCGATCGTGGCCTGGTCGCGGGTCCGGCATGCGAAGGACGCGCTGGTCGTGGGCTCGCTCGTCACTCACACCGACCTGCTGCGCCATCCGTTCGTGCGCCGGCGCTTCCCGCTGCTCGCCCTGTCCTGCGCCACGGTCGGCGGCGTCCAGATCCAGAATCGCGGGACGATCGGCGGTAACGTCGCGAACGCGTCGCCGGCCGGCGACACGTTCCCGCCGCTGGCCGTCTACGAGGCCGCCGTGGTCGTCGTCTCGGCCGGCGGCCGCCGTGAGATCCCGTTTCTCGAGTTCTTCGCCGGCCCCAAGCGCTCGCGCCTCGCCCCGGGCGAGCTGATCGAGTCGCTGCGGATCCCGCTTCCGGCGCGCCCGCCGAAACGCGCGATGTTCCGCAAGGTCGGCACCCGCGCCGCCCAGGCGATCTCGAAGACGGTCGCCGCGGGGCTGCTGTGGCTGAAGCGCGACGGGACGGTCGAGGAGCTGCGCTTTGCCCTCGGGAGCATGGCCCCCAGCGTGCGCCGGCTCCGGAGCGCCGAGGCCTTCCTGAAGGGCCAGCGCCTGACCCCGGCCGTCGTGCGCGAGGCCGTAGCGCTCGTGTCCGAGGACGTCTCGCCGATCGACGACGTGCGCTCGACCGCCGAGTACCGCCTGGCCGTCTCCCGCAACCTGCTGTTCCGCTTCCTGAATGAGCCACGATGAAGAAAAAGAAGGCCCCGCTCTCGCTCGGTCCGGCCGCCACGCGCCGGCTCCTCGGCCCCGTGCGCCGCGCCGGCGCCGCGTTCGCGCGCGCCTACCCGGGAGAGTCCGGCGGGCGTCAGCCGGTCCACACCGTCTACGGCGGTGCGCAGATCTTCCGCTCCGACTCGGTGCCCAAGCTCGGAACGCTGGCGCTGCGGGCGTTCGCCGAGCACGCGCCGTCGGCGGGGGCCTTCGCCGCGGCGATCGGGCTCCAGACGCCCAACGGAACGACGCCTGCCGAGTTCGCGGCCGCCATCCACGCGCGCGTGAAGGCGAAGCTCGAGCGGGAGCCCGTGGAGGACTTCCGGATCGACTTCGAGGACGGCTACGGGAATAGGCCCGATGCCGAGGAGGACGGCCACGCCGAGGCCGCGGCGCACGAGGTCGCACGCGGCCTCAAGGAAGGGACGCTCGCCCCCTTCATCGGCATTCGCATCAAACCGCTCTCGCCCGAGCTCGCGGAGCGGGCGCTTCGGACGCTCGACCTGTTCGTGACCGCGCTCGTGCGCGAGGCTCGCCGCCTGCCCGAAGCCTTCGTCGTCACGCTGCCCAAGGTGACGATGCCCGAGCAGGTCAGCGTGCTCGTCCGGGCGCTCGCCGCGCTCGAGAGCCGCAACCGGCTGCGCCGGGGCGCGCTCAAGCTCGAGCTGATGGTGGAAACGCCGCAGGCGATCCTCAACGGCCGCGGCGCGGCGGCGCTTCCGGCCCTCGTGGCGGCTGCCGAGGGCCGCTGCACGGGCGCGCACTTCGGGACCTACGACTACACGGCCGCCTGCCGCATCACCGCCGCGCACCAGGCGATGACCCACCCCGCCTGCGAGTTCGCGAAGCAGGTGATGCAGGTCGTGCTCGCCGGCACGGGCGTCAACCTCTCCGACGGCGCCACCAACGTGATGCCGGTGGGCCCGCACCGCGCGGCTCCCGGCGAGCCGCCGCTCACGCAGGAGCAGCAGCTTCGGAACCGCGCCGCCGTCCAGCGCGCCTGGCAGCTCCATTTCGACGACGTGCGGAGCTCGCTGCGCAACGGCTACTACCAGGGCTGGGACCTGCACCCGGCCCAGCTCGTGACCCGCTATGCCGCGGTCTACTCGTTCTTCTTGGAGGGGCTGGAGCTGGCGTCGCTGCGCCTGCGCAGTTTCGTCGAGAAGGCGGCGCAGGCGACACTCGTCGGCGACATCTTCGACGACGCCGCCACCGGTCAGGGCCTGCTCAACTACTTCCTGCGCGGCGTCGGCTGCGGCGCCATCACCGAGCACGAAGCGCACGCGACCGGCCTCACGCTCGACGAGCTCAAGACCCGCTCGTTCCTGAAGATCCTGCACGATCGTCGGGCCGCTCCGCGACACTGACTTCGCCCAGGCCGGAGGGCGCACGACCGTCGTGCTACCCTACCGCGCCGCTCGCTCGCAGGGCTTGGTGACCCGGGAACATGGTCGACATCAACCACCGTGAGCGGACGATCAAGGTCAAGATCGTCTACTACGGACCCGCCGTCGGCGGCAAGACGAGCAACCTGAAGGTCCTGTTCGAGCGCGCCCTCGGCACGCGGCGCGGCCAGTTCCTGTCGATCAACTCCCGCCAGGACCGCACGATCCTGTGCGACCTGCTTCCGCTCCGCTCGGGCGGGTTCCGCGGCTACGAGCTCAAGCTGCAACTCGCCGCGGTGCCCGGCCAGGCCATCTACGCCGCGAGCCGGCGGGTGATCCTGAAGGGCGTCGACGGGATCGTGTTCGTCGCCAACTCGGCCACCGATCGCTGGCACGAGAGCCAGCAGAGCTTCCAGGAAATGACCGGCAACCTGCTGGCGCAGCAGCTCGATCCCCGCCGGATCCCGCTCGTGCTCCAGTACAACAAGCGCGACCTTCCCGAGGTGATGCCGATCGCCGACCTCTCCCGCGCGCTCAACGATCGAAGGGCCCCGGAGTTCCCGGCCGTGGCGACGAGAGGCGAGGGTGTGCTCGAGACGTTCTCCTGCATCCTGTCCCTCGTGGTCGACGTCCTGTGCCGCAGCTTCGCGACCTTGCAGCTGCCCCCGGGCCAGACCGTGGCGGCGTGGACGCAGCAAGCGGTCGAGGGGATGTTCGGCGCCACGCGGCTGGACCAGCCGAGGGAGCCGGTCCAGCCGGAAGCACTCGCCCTGGACCCAGACGTCGCGGCCTCCGACGAGTCGCCGGGGCACCTCAAGCTCCAGGTCTTCACCGCCCAGGACGCCCTGGTCGGGGGAGCCGCCGCACCCGAGACCCGGGCGACGGACTCGCTCGCCGAGTCCTACGCCGAGGCCTCCGCCGAGCTCGGCCTCGCGGTCAGCGAGCTGCGCGAGGAGCGCGATCTCCTGCGCGTCCGCCTCGAGGAGGTCCAGCGCGCCCTCGAGTTGGCGACGGAGGAGCCGGGCCAGACCGACGTCGAGACCCGCGTCCGGGCGATCCTGCAAGTGTTGGTGCGTGCGAGCCGAGCCTCCGGGGCCACGCTGCTGCTCTACACGGGCGAGGCCGCCCAGGTGCTAGCGCTCAGTCCGCTCGTCGGCGACCCGCTCTCCCGCACCGTGTGGGGCGCGGCCCACGTGGACGAGCTCCGCACGCTCGCGGAGCCGCGCGTCGAGGAGGCGGACGCTTCGCTGGAGCTCGCGGAGGCGCTGCGCGACGGCATGCCCTCCTTCGAAGCGGTGGCATTCGTGCCGCTCCGCTCGGCCGAGCGGCTGCTGGGCCTGGCTCTCCTCTACTTCGGCCCGTACGCGGCCCTGCCCACCCGCGACCGGCTGGTCCATCTGGGGTTCCTGGCCCGCGTTCTCTCGGGACCGCTCGAAGCCCTGGCCGCGCGCGAGGCAGCCCTGGCCGGCGATCGGCTGAAGGTGCTCTCGAGGGCCTCGGCCACGGCGGTGGCCTCGCTGCTCACGCGGCTGCCCCCCGAGCTCGCGCGGCGACAGCCCCTCCGCATCGCCGACGTGCTCGGCCCGCTGCGAATGCCGGGCATCTCGGTGGACGTGCCGTCTGCCACGGCGACCGTGCCGGGCGACGCGGCACTGCTGCGCTTCGCCTTCGCGAGCCTGGTGCGCCAGTGCGAGACCGACGCCCTCGAGCGCGGCCAGATCCCGGAGGTCTCGGTGCGAGTGGAGGAGAAGGAGGGCGCGGTCAGCGTGCACATCACCGGCGGGGGTCGGGCCTCGGTGATGTCCGCCCCCGAAAGCGGTCCCGACCTCTCCGACGCCGAGCTGAGCGTCGTCCAGTCGATCGTGGGCCTGCACGGGGGAGTGCTCGTCTCGGGCCGAGGAGAGGGCCAGGCCGTCCACTTTACGGTCGAGCTGGTCGGCGCCTGAGGTAGACTCGACAAGCCGTTCGTCGAGCACCGGAGGTGGCCATGCGTTGTCGCTGCGGGCGTTCGCGACAGGCGCCGTGATCCAGCACTTCACGAAAACGCTCGATCGCATCGCCGGCGTCGACTTCCGGCTGCCTACCGACGAGGAGCTCGACGCGCTCGAGGCCTTTTCAGCTGTCGCTGGGGCGACAGGCCGACTTGCAGCTCCCGCTCCCGCTCACGGGGACGGAGGAGGCGAGATCATGCGCAGGCTCTCGAGTGCAGCCGTGCTCCTGACGGTGTCGGTCGCCGCGCCGGGGCCGGCGCGCCCGCAGCAGGCGACCGAGCAGTTCATCCCGATCGGCCAGTCGCCGGGGGCTTCAGGCACGCTCAGCTGGATCGGCGATATCGCCGCGACCGATGCGCGGGCCAAGAACCTGACCATCACCGACGGCAACACGCCGCGCACCGCGAAGATCACCGACAAGACGCGCATCTTCCTGGACCGCAGCAAAGTGAAACAGACCAACCTCACGGGCACCTTCGCGGACCTTCAGAAGGGCCGCCGTGTGGAGGTGAAGTACGCCCGCACGGGGACCACGCCGGCTGCCGACTGGGTGAAGGTGGAGATCAGCCAGCCGTAGCGGCGCGGCAGCTCCGGCTGCTCACACGTCCGCTGCGAAGCCTGCGCCCAGACGTCTGCTAGCGTCTCTTGGCCACCCACGCGGCGCCCCAGCCCACGAGCGTGAGCAGCCCGAGCATCGCCCCGGCCTGGTCGTGCGCGAAAGTGAGCGTCGGGAAGTGGTTGCTCAGCATGATCATCACGAGCGGCACCACGATGAAGGTGTTGTGCTTCGAGCGCTCCTTGGCGCGCGCGCCGAGCGTCAGGTCGGGCGGGCGGCCCGCGCGGATCGCGTCGACCATGGCGCGCTGCGCGGGAAGGATCCGCTCCCAGACGTTCGCGGCCATGATCGTGCCGAGCGCGGCTCCGACGTGCATGTAGGCCGCGCGCGCCGAGAACACGTGGCCGAGCGCCCAGGCCGCGGCAACGATGAGGGCGAAGGACACCGGGGCGGCCACTGGTGTGGGGGCGAAGCGCCACAGCGTGTCGTAGACGATCCAGGCGACGGGCAACAGCGCGAGGCCGATGGCGATCGCGGCGCCTTGCGACAGCTCCGCGTCGGGCTCCTGGAGCAGGCCGCCCAAGTAGTAGACGACGACCAGCAGCGCGATGCCGGTCGCCCAGGTGAGCGCCGCCTCCCACTTGAACCAGTGCAGCGTCTTCGGCATCGAGGCGAGGCCGGGCCGCTTCTCGACCACGTAGAAGCCGCCGCTGTGGACCATGAAGAGCTGCCCGCCCGGGTTCTCGACCGCGTCCTCGAGACGGCGGTCGAGCCACATGAACAGCCACGTCTGCCCGATCCACAGGATGCCGGCGAAGATATGCAGCCAGCGCAGCAGGAGATTGGCCCAGTCACTCCAGAGCACGCTCGAGCCTCCTTGGACGCCTCAGGTGACGGCTACGAAACGGCAGTCCGAAACTGGACTGAACTGGGGCTCCAAAGGCGCCCCCCAGACCCCCTCCTTGGCTCAGCTCCCCCGGTAGGTGCTGTAGCCGAAAGGGCTCAGCAGCAGCGGCACGTGGTGGTGCTGCGCCGGCTCGCGCACCTCGAAGACGACGCTGACCTCGGGATAGAAGGCCGGCACGCCGCGCGCGGCGAAATAGGCGCCCGAGTCGAAGGTCAGGCGATAGACGGACGGCAGCAGCGACACGCCCTGCGGCAGCAGCTCGCGACAGCGGCCGTCGGCGTCGGTGCGGCCGCGGCCGAGCTCGACGAAGACGCCCGCCTCGCGCCTTTCGAGCGTCACGGCTATGCCCGCGGCCGGCCGGCCCAGCGACGTGTCGAGCACGTGCGTCGTCAGTGCGCTCACTTCAGGGACCCTCCGACAGCAGCTTCTTCAGGCGGATCGCCGTGATCTTACGCTGCTCCGCGGCCGCATTCTGGAACTCCGCGGCGGGATCGTTGGGCAGGCGCTGGCGCAGCAGCGCCAGCATCTCTTCGGCGCTCTTCCCGGTCGCGCACACGATGAAGATGTAGCCGAAGCGGGCCTCGTAGTCACGGTTGGCCAGGACGAGCGCATCGAGGACGTCCTCACCGGCGGCCGCCACGCCGCCCTGCTCGGCCGCCGCCCAGCCCGCCGTTTGCCCACGCAAATCGGAAGTCGACCCGGAGGAGGTCGGCGGGAAGCGTGCGGCGAACGCACCGCGATCGCCGATGCGCGGGTGGTGGGAGAAAGCTTCCCGCCAGTCGGCGAGGGCGAGCGGCGCGAAGGCGCGCTCGGCTGCGGCCATGAGCGCAGGCTCGTCCCCGTAGGGCCGCCCGTGCAGCATCGCCTCCGCCCAGCGCCGCGAGCCACAGCAGCGCAGGAAGGCCGCGAGCGCCTGCGGTTCTGTCAGGGAGTCGATTCGTGCCAGCGCGCTCACGGACTCGTACCAGAACCGGCGGCCGAGGCCGCCTGACCGCTGCCTCTCGCCAGCGCTTTCGTGAGGCTCACTCGCTCGAACCAGCCGGCCGCGGCTTCCAGTTCAGGATCAGCGTGATGGGGGACGAAGGGGCGCCCTCCAGGATCGTGTTCATCAGGAAGCGATGGCCGTCGCGCGAAACGAAGTACTGCTGTCCCGACCCGGCCTGCAGGGCGCCCCCCACGTGAGTGAGGAACAGCGGA
>Ga0247727_10000972_pt1 | contig 69786 bp, 53 predicted proteins | sample WisWelCaveWW1625_FD_202498 | JGI IMG/M metagenome (GOLD analysis project Ga0247727, IMG submission 202498) | Biofilm microbial communities from Wishing Well Cave, Virginia, United States - WW16-25 | ecosystem: Environmental > Aquatic > Deep subsurface > Groundwater > Cave microbial mat | place... | reverse complement strand
GCATCTTGACACTGCCACCGAAGTAGTGGGGCAGCCGTCTCGGCTGTCATCGTCCCGGCGACCGTCTCGGTTGCCGAAAGTCGCGACGCCCGACACCAACCGAGACGGTCGGTGGGACTTCCGCAGGCGGGACGCCCGCGCCACTACGGTGGCAGTGTCAAGGTGCGCCCGAGGCCGCCCCGGGTGTCTAACCATAGCTTTGCACGAAAGCTTGTCCGGGTGTGCGCCCTGTCCCCTGCCGGCGGCAGCGCCGAGCAACGCGGCGACAAGGAAGGCCTGGCTCGCGTGCGTTTGGTGTTCACGCGTGAGCTTGGTTTGCGTTGGTCCGCAATCGGCATGATCGGCGGGGAGCACGCGGGTTTTTCGCGAGGCGGTTGCATCGGGCGCGCCCGCACGATTGACAAGCCGCGACGGTTCTGCGGACACTTTTGCGACCCGCGAACCGGGAACGAATTATGACCGACCAAAGCAAGCCCGTATCCACCAGTTCATTGATGCAGGAAAACCGCACTTTCCCACCGTCATCGCCAGTCATCCAGCGCGCCCATCTCAACGCCGCCCAATACGACGCGATGTTTGCGAGGTCGGTCAGCGATCCGGACGGGTTCTGGCTGGAGCAATGCCAGACGCTGGAGTGGTTCAAGAAACCGACGGTGGCGCGACGCCACACGTGGGATACCGCCGCGAGGAAAATCCAGCATGCCTGGTTCGAGGACGGCCAGCTCAACCTCACTGTCAATTGCCTCGACCGCCATCTCAGAACCGGCACGCGCACCAAGCCCGCTCTCATCTGGCAGGGCGAGCCGGAGAACGAGGTGAGGACGCTCAGTTACGAAGAACTGCACCAGGAAGTGTGCAAGTTCGCCAACGTCTTGAAATCGCTGGGCGTCCGGAAGGGCGACCGGGTTTCGATCTACATGCCGATGGTGCCGGAACTGCCGGTGGTCATGCTCGGCTGCGCGCGCATCGGCGCGATTCATTCGGTGGTGTTCGGCGGGTTCAGCGCGGAGGCGCTCGCCGGGCGCATCAACGACTCGACCTGCAAGCTGCTCATCACGGCGAACGCCGGTGTGCGCGCGGGAAAAACCATTCCGCTCAAGGAAATCTCCGACGATGCGTTGAAACACGCTCCCAGCGTGGAGAAGATGATCGTCTTTCGGCGCAACGCAACTTCGTGCCAAATGACGCCGGGCCGCGACCTGTGGTATCACGACTTGATGGCCACGGCCTCGCCGGATTGTCCCGCCGAGCCGATGAACGCGGAGGATTATCTGTTCATGCTTTACACCTCCGGTTCGACGGGGAAGCCCAAGGGAGTCGTTCACTCCACCGCCGGCTATCTGCTTCACGCCGCACTCACTCACAAATACGTTTTCGACGTTCACGACGACGACATCTACTGGTGTACGGCGGACATCGGCTGGGTGACGGGGCACAGCTACATGGTTTATGGGCCGCTGTGCAACGGCGCGACCGGCCTGATGTTCGAGGGCGTCCCCACCTACCCGGATGCCGGGCGGTTCTGGCACATCGTGCAGAAGTTCAAGGTCACGGTCTTTTACACCGCGCCGACGGCCATCCGTTCGCTCATCCGCCTTGGCGAAGAATGGCCGGGCAAGTACGACATGACCAGCCTGCGAACGCTCGGATCGGTGGGCGAACCCATCAACCCGGAGGCGTGGATGTGGTATCACCGCGTCATCGGCAAGGGCCGCTGTCCCATCGTGGACACGTGGTGGCAAACCGAGACGGGCGGCATTCTCATCACACCATTGCCCGGCGCCCATGTGCTCAAGCCGGGCAGCGCGAGCCGGCCGTTCTTCGGCGTCGAGCCGGTCGTCCTGCGCGATGACGGCAAGGAATGCGCCCCGAACGAAGGTGGCAAATTGTGCATCAAGAAGCCGTGGCCCGGCATGATGCGCACCACCTGGGGCGACCACGACCGGTTCATTGACACGTATTTCACGATGTATCCCAACATCTATTTCACCGGCGACGGCTGCCGCGTGGACCCGGATGGCGATTACTGGCTGATGGGCCGCATTGACGACGTGGTCAACGTGTCGGGCCACCGCATCGGCACGGCGGAAGTCGAGAGCGCCCTGGTGAGCCACGCGAAAGTTGCGGAAGCCGCCGTCGCGCCGATGCCGCACGAGATCAAAGGCCAGGGCCTTTACGCGTTCGTCACCCTCAAGGACGGCGTCACGCCGGGTGAGGAATTGAAGAAGGAACTCGCGCAGCACGTGCGCAAGGAAATCGGGCCGATCGCCGTGCCGGATAAAATTCAATTCGCGCCCGGCCTGCCGAAAACGCGCTCCGGCAAAATCATGCGCCGCATCCTCCGCAAAATCGCCGAGAACCAAACCGATCAGATCGGCGATACCACGACGCTCGCTGATCCCGCAGTGGTCGAGGCGTTGGTGAAGGGGAAGCAGTAAGCTCCGATGCGCTATCAAATCGAGTTCGTAGCTGCGGCGCGCGAGCAACTGCGCGCCCTGCCCAAAGACGCCCGCCGTTTGATCGGCGCGAAACTCGACCGCGCTCAGAATGACCTGACGGGCGACATCAAGAAGCTCAAAGGATTTAGGAACAAGTATCGCCTGCGTGCCGGCAATTACCGCGTGCTCTTTGAGTTGGAAGGCGCTTGCCTCGTGGTGTATGATGTCGGCGACCGAAAAGACATTTATGAGTAACGCCGCATTGACAGAAGCCAAGCCGCCCGCCAATTGGACGGAACTCAACAAGCAATTGGCCCGGGCCAAATCGTTGCTGCGCCAGATGCGCCAAACAGTTGAGGACATCGAGGACGCCCGAACCATTGAGCGCGCCAAACGCGTCAACGGCAACAAGCCGCGCATTCCTTGGGCGCAGGTCAAAAGAGAATTGCAGCCGGATTGACCCGCCTACTCTTGAGCCATGAAAATCAGTTACGATGCCGAAGTGGACGCCTTGAGCATCACGTTCCGCGAAACCACAGTGACGACCAAACATCTGGCCGAGGGCATTGCTGCTGATTACGACAGCGAAGGCCGGCTGGCCGGGCTGGAAATTCTCGACGCGCAAAAACGGTTCGGCGGACGCGAAACCATGCGCCAAGTGGAATTGGAAGGTTTGGCGGTCGCTTGATTTTCATGGCTACGGCCAGGACGGGCTGCCAATTAGTGAATTGGAAAGCACTGGCTTGCCGAAAACGCGCTCCGGCAAAATCATGCGCCGCATCCTCCGCAAGATCGCCGAGAATCAGGCCGACCAAATCGGCGACACGACCACGCTGGCCGACCCGGCAGTGGTGGAGGCGTTGGTAAAGGGGAAACAGTGACGGAGCGCGGTTCGGTTCGCCCCTTGCTTGCGTCTGCGGATGTTGCGGCATAATATACGTCCATGACAAAACACAACGTCATACTCTCCGATCAAGTCAGCGAGACGATTCGCGTCCAGGTGAAGAGCGGACGCTACAAGGACTTTTCGGCAGCGGTTCAAGACGCCGCATGGAATTACTTCTTCGGCTTGACGAATCCGTTCAACGAATATGGCGTGACCCCGGAACAGGTGGAGCGCTCCTACGCGCGGACGGTGCGCGAGATTGACCGCGAACGAAAGGCGGGCAAACTCAAGCCTTGGAAGAAATGATTCTCCGCCGGCCGTCATTCGACCGGGCTTACGACAAACTTACGCCGCAGCAACGCGCTCGCGTGGACGACGCGGTTGCCCGCCTGGAACAAAGCTTTGGCCGGCCCCACGAACACGGCGGGATTGGCATACGTTCGATAGGCCGCTTCTTCGAATGTCGCGCCGGACTGCAACTCCGAATCCTGTTTGTTGTCCGGGACGGTGACCTGGTTCTGGTGACCACGGGTAATCACAATCACATCGCCAGGTTTTTGCGTGACGCTTGAGGCTTTAAAAACGCGCTTGGGCAAAATCATGCGCCGCATCCTCCGCAAAATCGCCGAGAACCAGACCGACCAGATCGGCGACACAACCACGCTGGCCGACCCGGCGGTCGTGGATGCGTTGGTGAAGGGGAAGCAGTGAGCGGAGCAAATCAGAAATGGCGACGGCTTGTCACTTTTGCTCTCCTAGTTATCGGCGGGGCGGCTTTTCTCTGGTGGCGTTTTGGTGGCGACCACGAACCCAGCTACCAAGGACACCCGCTTGCTTTCTGGGTTCAGCAGTACGTTCCCTGCAATACCAATCTGCCGTTTGCCGTCACTCTTTCCGACGGAGGAGCCGCAGCGGTCAGGCAGATTGGAACCAATGCTGTGCCGACACTCCTTCGGTGGATGCGTTACCCCGAAAGCAATGCAAGAATGAAACTGGCCCGATGGTTGCAAGCAAAGCGTCCATCACTCGGAGCGGATCGCTTTTTGGTGCCGGGTTCATATCAACCGGGCAATGCGATTCTGGCGATTCAGGCTTTGGGAACAAATGCGGCCGGTGCGATTCCTGAACTTGTGCATATGCTTCATCGGAAAGACGACGCTCGAAATGCGGCAACCGCACTATCGGTTATTGGTCCGGACGGCATGAGGGCTTTTGCGGTAGCACTCCCAACCGTCGAGGATGGGACGTTGCGGGCGAATGTTCTTCTGAATTTTTTATTGGCGCAGTCGGCAGAATTGCAGCGCGAGCTTGCTCCGATTTTGGCACAACGCTTGAGAGACGATTCTGCCGCCGTTGTTCGCATGTCCGCAGCCGAAGTGTTGAGTTGTTTTACGAACCTACCAGCCACCGCGGTGCCAGCACTGGCAGGAGCGGTGCGGGATCGTGACGGCGGAGTGCGCTTGGTCGCTACAGACGGTTTAGGACGGTTTGGACGAGAAGCAATCTCTGCCGTGCCCGCATTGGAGGCAGCATTGACCGACCAGAATCCACAAGTCCGCGCCAATGCCACAAATGCTTTGCTTCTTATTCAAGGACGTTAGTTGCGTGCTACGAACAAGTGGACGCCGGAGCGCGCAACCGCAACCGGCCCGACCCTGAACGCGCTGCGCCCCGCCGTCGGCCCAGCTTCCTTGGAAACCGAGAAAAGTCAGCCTCGGATTCGGCGCAGCAACTCCGCCGGTCGGATGGTTTCCACGCCGAAGGGTTTTTCCAAGTCCAGCAGGTCTTTGTCGTAGGTCACGAGGTATTGCGCGGACGCCGCCAGCGCGCCGGCCAGGTAGATGTCATCCTTCGCGTCGCGGCTGCGCCGCTTGCCGAGCGGGGACGGTCCGACCCGCCGCGCCTTGGCACGAATCCAGGCGAGCTTCGGCAGCGGGTCAACGCCCGGCAATTCTTCCGCCAACGTTTCGGGAATGACGGATTCGTATTCGGCCAGAATCTCCTCTGTGACGAACAGGAACACGCGTCGCCGGGCAACAAGTTTCAGACAAGCACGGGCAGAACCGCTCCACCCGATGGCCGACAGAACGACATTGCAGTCAAAGACCGCCCGAATCATCGCCGCGCCTTGCGGTGGGACTTCTGGCGCGCGACGATGCGGCTGATGGTTTTGGCGTCCGGTTCCCCAGAGCGGCCCCCGGCGAACACTTTGTCAAACTCCTGAACTTCCTTCGCCAGTTCACGTTCTTCCAGGGAACGAAGTCCCGCCCGGATGACTTCGGAGCGGTTGTTGTAACGTCCCGACGCGATCATCTGGTTGATGAATTCCTGCCAATAGCCGGTCAGTGCCGCACTCATGGTTTAATAGTTCCCAACTATTGCAGGCCAGTCAAGGGATGGTTGTTGGATGTGTCGCAGCGACGGCGCAGGCACCTTCATTGGCCCAAACCCGCGCCGCGCCTCCAGTCCGGCCCTGAGCTGGATGCAGCGAGGCGGAGCGCGCGGAGGTTCACAGCGAATCCCCATCCATTCCCGCCGCTCTGCGCCTATCGGTGTTCTCCCCGGCTCTGCGTTTTCCAGTCGTGCTACGCGCGCTGAAAATCCGCGATGAAGAATCTCTTCCCGCGTTGGGCGATCTTGTGTCCCTCCGCCCGCAGCCGCTTCCTCAACGCCGGAATGCCGCCGGGATATTTCGGATTCAACTCGCCGCCGGTTTTCAGCGTGCGCCAGTAGGGCGTGATGCGCTTGCGCCCATCCGCCGCGTCCTCGGCGGCAGCGTGCGCGGCGATCCACGAGAAAATCCCCGTGGTAATCGGGCAGGCGAAGTTGGCCTTGTGCTTCTTCGCCAGCGCCGCGCGGAGTTCGTTGATCGTGGCCACCTTGCCGCGCGGGACGGTTTTCATCAGCGCGTCCACTTCGCGCGGCGCGGGAATGACCATGATGCCCGTGCCCCAGCGTTTGGTCATCTTACCGCACACGGGCGCGACTTTGGGCAGGCCCTTGTCGTCCGCGAGTTTCTCACGCCAGGACTTTCGGAACTTCATGGCGGGTTCAGGTTGCTGTGTTGCAAGGTTCCATTCACCTGCGCATTCGAGGCGCGCCGGAAGCCGTTTGCCAGACAAAATTCATTTTGCCTTTCCCGGCGGGTGACACACGTCCAAAAGCTCACGCCGCGTGGCTTGCATCCGTTCGATGAGCACTTGCGATACGCGCTTCATCAACTCGTAGCCGAAGTCGTGGTCCTTTTCGCACGCGACCAGCAGATGCGCGCCGTCGAGGCACACAGTCTGGGTGCGTTCCAGCGCGCGTGCCTGAAAGTGGAGCAGGTAGGGCGGGAACAACCACGACCAGCCGAGCACGTCGCCGGCGCCCAGGGTCTGGAGGATCACCGGGCCGCGGCCCGGCACGCGGGACTCGAGCGCCACGCGTCCCTGCTGAATCAGATAGCAATGGTAGGCGATCTCGCGTTCCCGGAAGATGACATGGTCCGTGTCGAAGACCGACCGCTTCGCTCTCTCGGCCAGCAGCGAAACGTGGCTGGGGCGCATGGTCTGGAAAAACGGATGCGCAGCGATCAGGGCTTCAAGTTGGTCCATGGTCGGCGAACCAACGGCCGCCCGCAGCGGCCGGCAGCCGCTGCTCGGCCACCGCCACGGGCGGATTCGGTTGGCGTATTTTCAAGGTCATTGTCGCTCCCGGTGCTGGGGCCGGCTCAACATGAGTTGTCGAGACTCTTACATTTATTGCCGTTCCGCCGCGGCTCCGCACTCAGGAACTCGAGGGCGCCGGCGGGATTTTGCCGATTGACTCGCGGGAGCGCGCCGGGGATTTTGGCCGCGCTATGGCGAAGATTCAGAGGGCGTTGCTATCCGTCTCCGACAAGAGGGGATTGATCCCTTTCGCGCAAACCCTGGCCGCCGCCGGCGTGGATTTGATCTCCACCGGCGGCACGGCCCGCGCGCTCCGGGAAGCGGGGCTGGCCGTGAAAGACATCAGCGAACACACAGGATTCCCGGAGATGCTCGATGGCCGCGTCAAGACGCTGCATCCGAAAGTCCACGGCGGGCTGCTCTATATTCGGGGCAACGGAGCGCACGAAGCCGCCGTGAACCTGCACGGGATCGCCCCGATTGACCTGGTGGCGGTGAACCTCTACCCATTCGAGGCGACCGTCGCAAAGCCGGAAGCGACCCTCGACGATGCCATCGAGAACATTGACGTCGGCGGGCCCTCCATGCTCCGCAGCGCGGCGAAAAACCACAAGAGCGTGACGGTGGTGGTGGACCCGGCGGATTACGCGCCAGTGGCCGAACAAATCAAGGCGGATGGGAACACCACGCTTGGATTGCGCCGCAGGCTGGCCGCGAAAGTTTATGCGCGCACGGCGGCCTATGACGCCGCCATCGCGGCACATTTGCAACGGGCCTTTGCCGGCAGCGACTCGCGGTTGCCCGCGGCACTCACGATCAGCGAGCCGCTGGCGCAGACGTTGCGTTACGGAGAGAATCCGCACCAGGCCGCGGCGCTTTACGGCCGGTTCCATGACCATTACCAGCAGCTTCATGGGAAGGAGCTTTCCTACAACAACATCCTGGACCTGACCGCGGCGGCGGGACTGATCGCCGAATTCGCCGGCGACGCGCCCACGCTCGCGATCCTCAAGCACACCAATCCCTGCGGCGTCGGCCAGGGCGCGGGTCTGCGCGAGGCGTGGGACAAGGCGTTCGCCACCGACCGGCAGGCGCCGTTTGGCGGGATCATCGCCGTGAACCGGCCCCTCGACGCGCCGTGCGCCGAAGCCATTGCGGAAATTTTCAGCGAGGTCATCGTGGCGCCGGAATTTTCGGCGGACGCCCTGGCGGTGTTGCAAAAGAAGAAGCACCTGCGCCTGATCAAGCTGCTTCGCCCGCTCACCGTCAGCCCGGCGCTGGACGTGCGGAGCATCGGGGCTGATTCGTTCCTGATGCAGGAGCGGGACGCGAAGATCACGACGCGGGCCGGATTGAAAATCGTCACGCGCCGGCAACCGGCGGAATCGGAGTTCGGCGCGATGCTGTTCGGCTGGCGCGTGGCCCGGCACGTGAAGTCGAACGCGATCGTTTACGCGGCGGCGGATCGCACGCTCGGCATCGGCGCCGGGCAAATGAGCCGCGTGGACGCCAGCCGGATCGCGGTGTGGAAAGCGGGCGAGGCGGGCCTGTCTCTCAAGGGGAGCGTCGTTTGCAGCGACGCGTTTTTTCCGTTCGCAGACGGCTTGATCGCGGCGGCCGAGGCGGGCGCCACCGCGGCGATCCAGCCAGGCGGCTCGCTGCGCGACGCGGAGATCATCGCGGCGGCGGACGAGCGCGGCGTGGCGATGGCTTTCACGGGTGCGCGGCATTTCCGCCACTGATCAGCGCGTTGTTGGCCGGTTCGCGCGAGTTGCAACAGATCGGCAAAGTCACGATTCAGCGCCCACGTCAGGGTCGTCACCCAATCATCCCTTCATTGCAGGAGCCAATACACCAACGCGATCTGGCTGGCGCAGATGGCGGCGATCAGCGCCCAAACGAACCACTCGCGGCCCCGCACGCCCCGCTGCCGGGTTTCGGCGAGCCAGAACTGAAGTTGCACCGAGCCGAGCGTGATGGAGTCGCCGTTGCGCAGGTTGGCCGTGCGCACGGACTGATGGTTCACGGTGAGGAGGGCATCGGTTTGCGCGGTGATCGTGAAGCGGTTGGCGGGGTCCACGCTCAGTTCAAGGTGACGCGGCCAGACGCCGTCGTCCTCCAGCCGCAGGTCATTGGCTGGGTCGCGTCCGATCCGTACAGGAAAACGGCGGGCGACCCAGAGAGTGCCCGCCATTTTACCCGAAAGAATCTGCAACTGGACCATCTACCACCAACGTTTCGGGACGTGGATCTTGTCGTAAGGAAGGATCTCCGGGTCCTCCTCCGGATGGGTGATCAGCCGCTTGCAGTTGACTTTGATTCTGGTCTTGCCGTCGGCGCGGAGCAGGATCACGCCCGTTTTCCTGGCGAAATCGGTGAAATCACCCGCCGACTGGATGGCGCGGGTGAGGGTGGTCTTGCCCAGGTAAATCTGCCGGCCCGGCTGGCGCACCTCGCCGCCGATGTAATAGACACGCTGCTGGGATTTCACCGTGACGTTGAGCCAGCGGTAGTATTTCGGGACGTAGAGGTCCTGGATTTCCTTTTGCAATTCACCCGCGGTCTTGCCGTCGGCTTTGATGGCGCCAATGTGCTGCAGCGTGACGGTGCCATCGTCCTTGATGCTCTCCTCGTGCGGCGGGATCAACTCCGGTCCGGTGAAGGAAATGATGACGAGTTCACCCTTTTGGAAGATGTCCCCCTTTTGGAAGTTGGCCGCCTCGTTCCGCGGGTCCGCTGGCGCCGCGCCGCCGCCGGAGGCACCCAGCGGCAACGGTTCGCCTGGCGCGCTGAAAAAGACGGGGTCCTCCGGGGTCGCCTGGCATCCGGCGAACAGCAGGCCCGCAAGCAAAAGCCCGCCGGCGACCATGGTTCCGCATTTCGACAATTCTCGTGTCCGTTTCATCGCGTTTTTCTAAAGCACCCGAACCGCAATCAGTACTTCTGCTTGATCTCGACCTTGCCCTTGTCGCCGCCCTCCTTGCCGGGCGCGCCGGCTTCGGCGGATTCCTCGCTCCGGTAGTAGTAATCGTGGTAGTAGCCGCTGTAGTAATAATAGCTCTCGTCCTGCGACATGTTGATGTTGTTCAGGACGATGCCGACCAGGTTGCCGCCGACTTTTTCGATGAGCTGCTTGGCGCGGATGTTCATCGGCTGCGGGTAACGGCGGTATTGGATGACCTGGAGGGTGATGTCCACTTCGCTGGCCAGGATCGAGGCGTCGCTCACGCCCATGATGGGAGGCGAATCGAAGAACACGAAGTCGTAGCGCTGCTTCAATTCAGAGATGAGGTCCTTCATCTGGTTGGAACTGAGGATGCCGAGCGAACTGCTGGGCAGCTTGCCGCTGGCCATGAAATCCAGGGACGGGACCGCGGTGGTCTGGATGACTTCCTCGAGCGTGTTTTGTTTCAGGAGGTAGTTGGTCAAGCCGATGGTGTTGGTCACGCGCAGGGTCTTGTGGAGGGTCGGGCGACGGAGGTCCGAATCCACGACGAGCACCCGTTGTCCGCTCTGGGCGAAAACCGTGGCGAGGTTCAGCACGGTGGTGGACTTGCCTTCACCGGCGCCGGCGCTGACGATGGCGGCGGTGTTGAGTTTGTCGTCCTTGCGGGAGAACAGCAGGTTGGTGCGCAGGACGCGGTAGGCCTCGGCGTGCGGGCTTTCCGAGCCTTCGTCAACGAGATAGCCGACGTTCTGCGGGATGACGCCAAGCACGGGCGACTGGAGGGCACGCTCGACGTCGTCAATCGTTTTGACGCTGGTGTCGAGGTATTCGATGAAGAACGCGAGGCCCACTCCGACAACCAACCCGATGACGATGCCCAGCGCGATGTTCAGCGGTTTATTGGGCCGCACGGGGCGAACGCCTGGTTGAGCGCGGTCCACGATCTCGACCATCATGGACTTGGGCAGGTCCACGTCAATCTTCTCGGACGCGATCTTCAGGTCGAGAATCTGCCGAAAGCGCATGAGGTTTTCCATCTCGCGTTTCTTGTCGAAATAGGGCCGGCTCTTCTCCGCCTTGTCAATGTCCTGCTGCTTGGCGTCCTGGACCGACTTGTTGAGCTTTTCCAACTCGGCCCTCGCGCTCGCCACCTGGATATCGAGGCTGACCATGATGCCGTCAATCTGGTCGGTCACCTGCTTTTCGAGTTTTGCCAGCAACGCCTGGATGCTCTTGTAATTCGGGTGATCGGGGCTGAAGTCCTTCTCCAACGCGGCAAATCTCTGTTCGGCCGTACTGAGTTCACCAAGCAGGGTAGTCAACAGCGAATCCTGGATTGTGCGTGGCAGCACCTTGCGGAGTTCCTCCTTGTTCAGCGGCTTGAGTTTCGCCAGCATCTCTTCCTTGCCCATGAGCCTCATTTCGCCCTCGATGCGCAGCGCCTCGAACTTGCGGTAGGTGTCCGCTTCGACCATCGGGGCGGGCGCGGTTCCTTGCGCGTCTATGTCGGAAATGCCCAAATCTTTCCGGAGTTTCTCCGCGTCTGCCTGCACTTTGCCGACCTTGTCTTCCTGTTCACTGAACCGTGCTTCAAGCGCCTTGATGCCGCCCGTGGTCAGGCGCCGGCGCTGTTCCGTGCGGTGGCCTTTGTAAACCTCCGCAATCTCGTTGGCGAGTTTCGCCGCCTCTTCACGGTCTTCACTGAAGACGCGGACTTCGATAAGGGAGGTGTTGCGCACCGGGCGGAGGTCCATGCGGCCCTTGAGCATGCCGATCGCCTCGGGCAGCTTCAGCCGGTCACCGCCGGCGTATTTCTGTCCCCACTTGGTCATGAGATCGAGCGATTCGATGACCTTGCCGAGAATGATCTCGGAATTGATGACCTCGAATTCGGTCTGGATGAAGTAAGGGTCGTAACCCTGAAAGGCCTGCCGTTCGGTGAACGACTGGATGTCCGAGGCATCGCGCTCGACCTTGATGCGCGCCGTGCTCGAGAAGGACTCGGGCAGGATGAACGTCACGAGCGTCGCGGTGATGACAACGAGCAGGAATACCGCGAGGATCACCGTCTTGCGAATTCGGATGATGCGCCAGTAGTCGAGGAAGTGAAGCTTGGTTTCCTGCGCGGGCTGTACTTTCAGAGGATCCATAGGTCAAAAAAAGGGGGCCAGTGAACGAAACCCAGCCCCCGCACGGTTTTCTGCATTGGTTAGTAGGACGCGGTCAACCCGATGTACACGCGGTTGCGGTCGTAATCGCCGCGCTCCGGCACACCGGAATCGAGATGGTCGAAATTGTAGCCCACGTGTGTGGAGAAGTGCTCCGTCATGCGGTATTGCACGTCCACCCCGAACTGGTAATAGTTGTCGCTGTTCCCATCATAGTTGCTGCCGCCGCCGCGGTAGGTGGACGACTGGAACGTGCCGCGCAACGAGCCGTAAAGCTTCGGAACGATCCGGTGCTGGAGCGTTCCATAAAGGACCGCCGATTCGACATCCCTCACGAAATCGCCCGTGCTGTCGACCGACGCTACATCCGTCGCGTTGAAGTCGTAGGAAAAGCCGACATTCACATAGCTTTCCTGGGCGTACGTGTAATTCAGGTTCAGCATGGCGTACGGCCCCCAATCGGAGGCGTTCGAGGGATCGTTGTAGTAATCATTGAACCGGGCGCCCGCCCGGATGGACCCGGTCAGATCGCGGCGGAAACTGTGGTCGAGTCCGGCGTAACCGTAATGGCTCCGGCTGTTCCGGTCCTCGCTCACTACAAGCCCGGCCGCTGAAATGCCGATGATCTCGTCGCCCGTGTAATCCACCAACCGGTACCGGTAGCCGAGGCGGCCGACCGTTTGTGAAGTCATCTGGAACGTCACATCCACGTGGGGCGAGTGCTCCATGCGATCCAGCAGGCCCGAGTGGCTGGCCTGGAAGTTTGGGAAAAACTGTTCGCCTTCATCTTCGAAATCCCAATAGGTGTTGTCGTAGCCGATCTCGAAGCCGAGCTGGCGGGTCAATTGACCACTCACGGAGAGGCTGCCGTAGTTGCGCACATTGTCGCCCGAGATGCTCTGGTACGTTGTGTATCCGTCCGTCCCCGCCCGCAGGACATCCGGCTCCTGGCCGATGACAAACGAGTCCATGATGTAAACCTGGTAGCGCTCGGCGATGGCGTGCTGCAACGCGGCATCAATGATATGGGTGTGTCGCCAACTGTCCGTCTGGCCGCTGAAATTCTCCTCGTAATACCGGCCGGAGTAGGCGTAGCCGATGGTCGCGAGCGTCGTGTCCATCGCCGCGCTCAAGCGGATGGAGGGATTGATCTCGAAGCCGAAGCTCCCTTCGATGTCCGCCTCTTTGGGCAGCCCGTTCGGGTTGTCGTCATAGAAGCCCCGCAACGTCGCCGCAATGCTGAACGGCTTGGACGTTTGCATGGATGCAATCCCGGCCGCTGAACCTGCTTGGGCCACCGTTGCACTGAGCGTCATCAACCCAACCGAAGCTGCTAGTCTTTTCATAAATAGTTCGCGTTGTGCATCACTAAGAAGATCGTCCTCGGACAGGTTTACTTGAATTCCGCAAACCCTGTCAAATAAATCTTCTTTTTTTTTCGCGCCAAAAAATCCGCAGTATCAAGCAGTTAGCACCGATTCGCCCGCACAAAACCCGCAGCCCGTCCTCGGGTTGAGGCCCGACAACGAATTGCCGGATCGAAACTTCACGCTGGGACATGTTGTCAATCACTGACCGGATTTTTGTCGGTGCGTTCATTCCTCGTTCAAGAAATCTTCGTCTCCGGGTGGATTGCCGGATGATGACGATCCATTCGCCGCCGGAAGCAGGCGCCAAGAATACATTTCCTTCGAAGGAGGCGGCCCCGGCGATCTGCGTCGCTGCGCCGACGCAGATTCACGGCCTTGGAAGTTTCAGTGACTTCCCGATCTGAAGCCGCCTCGGATCCAGGCCCGGGTTGGCAGCCAGCAATGCCTCGACTTTCACGCCGTACTTGCGTGCGATGCCGGCGGGCGTCTCGCCGGCTTGGATCTTGTGCGTGCGCGTCAGCGCCGGGCCAGGCTCACGGATGCCGTTAGCGCCGGGCGGAGTGCTGCCGGGAGGCGGCGAGAAAACGCGCGCGCCGCCTGGTGGCGGAGACGATTCTCGCGGTGCCGGTGTGCGCGCAACGAGTGCAGCGGCCATGTTTGTCGTTGGCGCGCCCGGCTGTCGGTGATACCCCCGCCATTTCTCAACTTCCTCGCGCAGGCGGCGATTCTCCTCCGTCAGTTGCTCGAATTCATGCTGCAAGCTTTGGCTTACCGGTCCAAGCGAAACCGATTTCGCGAGTTCCTGTTTGCAGGCCAGGATGCGTTGGCGGACGATTTCGGCATAATCGGATGCGGGCTGGAGCTTGAGAAACCGCTCGAAGTGATAGATGGCTGCCGCGTGGTCGAGCTCGTTCTTTTCGCAGAGCAGGCCCAGCTCAAGATGGGCGGACGCCGAGCGCGGATTGGCTTCGAGCGCCTTGGTGTAGGACTCGATGGCCCCTTTGAAATCCATGGCGTTGGCCCGGCTCTTCCCCGCGAGGAAATGCGGTTCCCGCTCTTCATCCAACTGCCGCGGTCCCGTCGGCGAACAACCGGCCAAAGCCACGGTCAACAGCACCGTGGGCGCGTGGCGGACGAGGCGGATCAGAATCACGGCCCCAGCGTAAAGGAATCCCCCGCGTCGCGCAATCGCGGCATCAACATTGAATCGTCCACGCCAAGTCACGGTGCTCCGCCCGTCGCAAAGGGATTCTTCCTCCTGGCCGCCGCTTCAGTGCGTGGCAGCGCGAAGGGAGCAGCGAGCAGATAAGCCCATCCCACCGCAAAGTGTGCGCCCAACACAAACCCCAGGCCCACCGGATCGAGCACGCCGAAGTCATAGCATAGGATGCCCGCGGCCATGAGCAATGCGCCGGGCATCAAGGCCGCGCCGGCCAGACAAAAACATCCGCGCGCGTCCAGCTCCCGATTCGCGAAAAACGCCAGCAACCAGACGGGCAGCGCATACAGAGCGGCAAGGATTGACCACAGCACCAGCAGACCCGCCGCGACGGCAAGGCCGGTGACAGCCAACAGCGCCAGGGACCAAGCGCCCCACCAGGGTTGGAGTTCCGCGCGGTTGCAGGCGATTTCCCATTCCGCGGGATAGGTCACGGTCGTGTAGCCCAGCAACGAATGAATGCGCGCGTCGCCTTTTCCCAATTCGATTTGCACGTGCGCGGGTGAGCGGATGTTCCCGGTGTGATCGGTGTCCACGCTGATCGCGAGCAACCTCCCCTCCGCCAGGAGTTGCGGCCCGTCGCCGCGCCAGTCGAGTTGCCCGCCGCGAATCGCGCCGTCCGCCGGCACGTGTTCAATCGCCTCGCTCACAACCGGAAACCAGCCGTCAAACATCAGCCACACCACGGACGCCGCCCCGAGGAAAGCGACGAGCAACTGCACCAGCCACAGCCGCCCCACCGCCGCGCGCGCAAACGCCGCCACGCCGCGCGGCGTGAGCGGCTGCCAGGCGAACGATGTTGTTTCGGACACCGCCATGCTCAACGGTGTGCCGCCCCGGCTGCGATGTGCCGCCGGCGCGGAGACAGCGCGTACTCAACCGCCGCCTTGCGGCGCGGCGCCCGGCGCGGGATCCGGCGGCGGTGGCGGCGCGGGCGCGGGCGGTTGCGGTTGCTGGGGCTGGACGTGGAAAATGCTCACCGGATAACGCAGCTTCATCACGTCGTCCACCAACACCTCAACGTAATACGTGCCGGCCGTTTTGAACTCGACCTGGGGAAATACCGTCACGTTCGTTGCGCTCAGGGCCGCGTCTTGAAGCCGGAACTTCACCTCGCCCTTCCGCAGCACCGTCGTCTGATCCGTTCCGATCAACCGCACGTTTTCGGTGAACTGGCCCACGCCGGCGGTCCATCGGTTGAACACACACAGCCGGAAGGCCATCACCGGCAGTTGCGCGACGCGCAGGAAATTGATCACGCCGATGAGGAAGAAATTTCCGTTCGCCTCCTGGCGGATTTCCTCGCACAGGAGCGAACATTGCAAGTCCGGGAGAATTCGCGTCGCGTTCATAAAATCAATCTAGGCACGAAGGGTCACGAACGGACACGGATCAATCGGGCGCCAACAATGCAATTCGTTTCCATTCGTGTTCATTGGTGGTTTCGAGCGGTTGCCATTTCCGCCGCCCGAACCGTGTTTTGCATCAGCATCGCAATCGTCATCGGGCCGACGCCGCCGGGATTGGGCGTGATCTTTCCGGCGATGGGCTGCGTTTCGGCAAACGCCACGTCCCCCACCAGGCGCGCGCCGCCCTTCGCCGCCGGATCGTTCACCCGGTTTACCCCCACGTCAATCACCACCGCGCCCGGCTTCACCATGTCCGCCTTGACGAACTCCGCCACGCCCATCGCCGCAATCAAAATATCCGCGCGCCGGCAGTGCGCTTTGACGTCGCGCGTGGCCGAGTGGCAGATCGTCACCGTCGCGTTGGCGCGCGGCGCCTTCTGGCAAAGCATCGCGGCCATCGGCTTGCCGACGATGTTGCCGCGGCCAAGCACCACCACTTCGGCGCCGTCCGTCTTCACGTCCGACCGCGCGAGCAGTTCGCGGATGCCCGCCGGCGTGCAGGGCTGAAACCCGGTAGCATCGCCCAGCATCAACTTGCCGGCGTTCACCGGATGAAAACCGTCCACGTCTTTGGCTGGCAGCACGGTCGCGTAAACGACTTCCTGCCGGATCGGTTTTGGCAGCGGCGCCTGCACCAGAATGCCATGCAGCCGCGCATCGGCGTTAAGTCGGCCCAGCAGCGCGAGCAAGTCAGCTTCGCTTGTCGTCTCCGCGAGGACGTGCGTCTCCGAAAAAATGCCCAGTTCCGCGCACGCCTTTTCCTTGCGGCCAACATAAACTTTCGAGGCCGGGTCCTCACCGACGCGCACGAATGCGAGGCCCGGTTGCACACCGCGCGACTTGAGCGCCGCAATGCGTTGCGTCAGTTCGCCCAGGAGCCGCGCGGCGATGGCCCGTCCGTCAATGAGGTTGGCCGGTGACATCAAATAGTTGGCGCTAATAGGGCGCGTCACTCCGTTCGCGCCGTTTACCGACACAACCCGGAGGCTGCGAGCGCGGAGCGACGCGCCCCAGCCACCATGACTTTACTCCACCACCTGGATCCGCTGGATCGTGAGCACCGGAGTGTTCTTCCAACGGTCGTCCAATCCTTCCTCGCCCGTCACCACCACGCGGAATCCCTTCCACCGCTTGAGGTCGAGGTTCGTCGAGGTCGTGTAGAGGTAGTTGACGGTTCTGCCGGAGGCCGGGTCCACCAGCGCAAACGAGGTCGGTGACTGCACGCTCCACGCGCTGCGCACCACGCCCTCGTGTTGCACAATGCGTTTGGGCGGCGGGCCCTCATCGGGCGCAGGCTGCGGTGCCGGGGCCGACGCGGGCGCGGGCGCCGGCGCGACTGCCGGCGTCGCGGGCCGTTCAGTGGGCGGCGGCGCCGCCGGTGCGGGCTGAACCACGGGCGCCGGCGCGGGTGCCGCCTCGGTCTGACGCAACGCGGCGACCGCCAAAGCGCCGTGGTCTTGTTTCAAAAAGCGGGCCGCAACGAACGCGTACGCATTCGCCGGCGCCTCGATCTCGATCCAGCCGGCCTTCGTGGAAATCTCTTTCACCGGCGCACCCTGCTCCATGATGCCAACGATGCTGTAGTTCTCACCGGGGCCGGTGCGGACGTTGAGCTTCTTGGGCAGGACAGTCTTGTTGGTCCGGTCCACGAACGAGGCATGAACCCAGACGTGGGCGTTGGCCGGAAACGCGATCTTTGCCCACTGCGCCGGTTCGTCGTTCCTGGGTTTTTCCAAAACAATCTTCTCGAGCACGGTCACCGCGGCGCCCGTGCTGAGACGGGTGATGACTTCGCTGTTGAAGGTCGCCTGGCCGCGGATGTTGATGTTGCTCCCCGCGATCTGCGCGGGCCCCGGCGCGAGGGTGATCGGTTTCTCGACCGGCGCGGGCTTCGCGGCTTCCGCCGGTTTCTTCGACGGCGAACCGGCCGCGGCGGGGGTTTGCGTGGTTTGCTGCGCGAGCGCGCTGGAGGCGAGGATCGCGCCGAGGAAAAGCCAGCCATTCGTTTTCATAGCTCAGGCAAGTAGAGTTTTAATCTCCGGCGGTGTCAATGTCCGCCATCGGCCCGGCTTCAATTCGCCGAGCTTGATCTTTCCAACCTGCGTCCGCACCAGACGCCGCACCGAAAGCCCTTGCGATTCAAACAGCCGCCGCACCTCGCGGTTCCTGCCCTCGGCCAGTTCCAGTTCCACGACGCTCCGGGTCTGGCCGGCAGTCAGCAGCCATGTGCGTTCGGCCTTGAGCTGCTCGCCCTCGTGCCAGACACCCTGCTGAAACTGCCGCAGCAGTTTCTCGCTGACCGGGCCGTCCACCGTCGCAACGTATCGCTTCCGGACCCCGTAGCGGGGATGCGTCAGGCGCAGGGCAAATTCTCCATCATTGGTCAGCAAAAGCAACCCCTCGCTCGCAAAATCCAACCGCCCCACCGAATACACCGTCTGCCACTCCTTCGGCAGCAATTCGTAAACGGTCGGGCGGCCATGCTCATCCTTGCGCGAACACACGCAGCCGCGCGGTTTGTGCAGTGCGAGGTAAAACTTCCTTCCCGGACGGACCGGCTTGCCATCCACGGTCACCTGGTCGCGTTCGGGGTCCACCTTCGTGCCGAGCTCAAGCACGGGACTGCCGTTGACGCAGACGCGCCCGGACAGGATGATCTGTTCGCTGGCCCGGCGCGACGCGGTGCCGGCCTCGGCAAGAAACTTTTGGAGACGGACCACGGGAAAATGAAGAATGGAGAACGTTGAAGGAAGCATCAGAGCCGCGACGGCAGCAGCCATGGCGGCCATTCTTCATTCTTCATTTTTCATTCTGCATTTGCCTACGCCTCGCCCTTGGTCTTGCGCAGGCCGGTGATGCGGTCGCCGTCCTTCCATTGCCCGCGTTTCTTGAGGAGTTCGACGCGCTCGAAGCGCTTCAGGACATTGCGCTTGCCACCCAACGTGGACGCCGCGCGCAGACTGCGATGCTGTGACATAAAATCGTTTCCGGCTAAAGGTTCATCCGCTCCAATTGGAAGCGGGCGCATGGTTTAGCAGGTCGCAAGGCTCGGGACAATGGCTAATTTAAGACGTTCCCGCTGAAATGCCCAAACACTCAAGTACCCAAATGCCCAAATCCAAACCAAGGTGCCGGGGCGCCGTCGCCTGCCTGCTTTTGGGTCTTTGGGTGTTTGGGTGCTCGGTTCCTTTCCCCTGCGCCCTCGCTTCCGCCTTTACTCGCCGCACTTTCTGCCCGATAACCAGATCGCTATGCCAAAGAAAGAAATCCGTCATCCCGACAAGGAAAAGAGCACCGGCGCGTATTCCTCCGCCGTGGAAGTGGACGGCTGGGTCTATGTCAGCGGCATCGGCCCGGTGGACCCGAAGACCGCCCAACCCGTGCGCGGCAGCATCGAGGACGAGACCCGCTACACGCTCACGCAGATGAAAACAATCCTCGCCGCCGCCGGCTGCACGCTCCACGACGTCGTCAAATGCACCGTGCATCTGGAGGACATTGACGAGTTCGACCGCTACAACGCAGTGTACCGGGAATTCTTCCAAGGAGTCGCCGTGCTGCCCGCGCGCACCACCGTGCAATCCGTTTTGTGGAATGACATCAAGGTGGAGATTGATTGCGTGGCGAGGAAACCCTAACTGCCGCCTGGCTTGAGTTGTCTGTTAAGCGCAAACCATTATGAACACAATGACCGTCCCCAACCTGAAGGCCATAACAGCAGAACTCAACCAAAGGGCACTCGCGCACATGATCGGGAGTCTTCAGGATATCCGAGCTGAATTGCACCACCGGCGTCGCGCCGGGCGGAATATTTTTAACTCGGCCACGACTGATTCTAAGCGGGCCTTTCATTTTGGTGGGCGATCCGAGCTTCAATTCAATATTGGTTGGGATGATGAGGACGGTAAACAGTTTAGGCACGGAGTGGCTTTTTCCTTCGAGTCATCCCGAAGCGTTCAAAGCCCGGTCGAAGTCTTGAAACCCAATGTCGAGCCTTTCAATAAGTTCATGCGGCTTCACGCAGATCTCTACGGAGACATGCGCATGTGGCATTGCAAAAATGGGAAGCAAAGTCCCCGTTACATCCCCGCGCCCATTCTGGACGAACTCGTGACCGAAGGTGTGTTCGTTTTTCTCGGCAAACTACAGCCAAGAGACCGCATAGACCACGAAGTCATCCTTAATGATTTCGACCGGCTCTTGGAACTTTACAAGTTCACCGAAAGCGGAGGTAAATCGCAGGTCACTTCGTTGCCAGTTCACAACGAATTTCGTCCAGGTTTTAAGCCAAAGGCATCGTCAGCGATCGCGACGCAAGTTCGGAAGCAATGGCAGGTAATCCTTCGTCACAATGAACTGCAAAAGGAGCTACACCGGCAGTTGGTTTCGCAGTTCGGGAATGCCGACGTCACGGCCGAATTCTCGAATGTCGGCAGGACCAGCGTTGATGTTGTGGTCCGGCAAGGAAATGAATATTGGTTCTACGAGATAAAGACGGCAGATTCAGCGCGAGAGTGTCTCCGCGAAGCGTTGGGCCAAGTTCTTGAGTATGCGTTCTGGCCACCTGGATCCCGAGTGGTCAGCCGCCTAATTGTTGTCGGCGAGGCTGCAATGGACGAGGACTGCGAAAAGTATCTGCAACTTCTCAAAAAGCGTTTTTCGTTACCAGTCGAGTATCAACGGATCATCGTTGAATGAATTGTTCTGAGCCTAAATTTGACGACAGGCCGCAAGCCCAAACCCGTTACGACTTTCAGATCTACTTCGCGGTGACAACCTTCGCCTTCGCCTGCTCAATCCGAACCGGATTCCGCAACGCCCGGCCCGAAGCCGGCCAGTTCGATTTCCATCACGTCGCCGTCTGCTAGCCGCACGCCGTCGCCGAAGTTGAACGCGTCCGCGCAGCCCGCCACGTCGTTTTGTGGAACAAGATCAAAGTGGTTGATTGGGCAGTGGGGATGGCGTACCAACCTTGGCGCGGACTTCCAGTCTGCTTGAATGCCACAAACCACGTACGAACATGAAATCAATCATCCTGCCATTGTCAGCGTCTCTGCTGTTTGCCTGTGCGGTTTCCGCTGACGAAAATCTCGACGCGCTCAAGCGCGAAATCGAAGAATTGAAGAAAAGGGTCGCGGGCCTGGAAGAGCAAAACAACAAACTCAAAAAGGAAATTGAGGTGGATCGGCTGGTCGTGAGGAGGGAACTGATCGTATCGGATACCGGGCAGCCGTGGGAGAAGGGATTTGAAACGCACGGGATTCCCCGCGGCATTTATGCGCGGTCGCTCTGGGATGGGCCGGGCGGGCTGTGGGTTCGCAGCCGGCTGATCAAGGGCGAGATTGACGATCCGTTCGACGACCGGTTTCACGCCATCGAGCGGGATGGCAGCATGCGACGCGCGCCCGGGCACATCTCATGGAATGTCTGGATCGGCGACGCATGGAGGCAAATGGCAATCATCCAGGGAGAAGGGCTTGATATTTCTGAGTCGCCATCCGCGGAATGGACCGGTGGCAATCACCCGGGCCGGCTGCGTTTTCAATCCTTCCGGCCGAATCACGACGAGCCGCTGACGGACGCTTTTATCGGACAGGGCAAAATGTCGCTCGGCGGCGGCGGCTACGGCGGCGGGGGGTTGCCGTATCCGAGCGAGGTGCTCCAGCTTTGGGGAGGTGAAATGCGGCCGGCTGCGATTCCAACTCCAGAGGCGCCAGTCGTGCTGAGCGACGATGGTTCGGGCGAACATCAATACGCCATTATCGCTGTGGGCGTCCAAGGGCGGCGCACGCCTGCCTCGCCCGCCACCAAAGCAAAGGGATTGGCGCGACTCCGCTGGGACAGCGTGCCCGGTGGCGATGCCTACATCATCGTCCGCGACGGAAAGGAAGTCGTGGGCCCATTGCGCGTCGAGGGGGCGCAGAAGCACTGGACCGACAAGTCCGTGAAGTAAGCTGGTTGGCCGAGGACTGGTTCCGTCCTGCCAATTCAGAGCGATTTCACTGACACCAGCTTTGGTTTGGTCCGATCAACGCGAATCGGATTCCGCAACGCGCGCCCGAACCCGGCCAGTCCGATTTCCATCACGTCGCCGTCCTCAAGCTTCACGCCGTCGCCGAAGCTGAACGCGCGCAGTTTGACCCCGCCCCGCCGTCCGTGGTAGAGTCGGGCCGTGCGGAAGGTGAATTTTTACAGCACCGCTGACGGGCGCGTGCCGGTTCAAGAATTCCTGGACACGCTACAGCCGAAGCAGGCGAAGAAAATCCTGTGGGTGCTCAAGGCGGTGGAAGACCTTCCGCGCGTGCCGGAGCAGTATTTGAAACGCCTCGTCGGCACCGAGTCAATCTGGGAAGTCCGGGCGGAGTTTGGCGGCGATGCATTCCGGCTGCTGGGGTTTTGGGATGAGGGCAGGCTCATCATCCTGACCAACGGGTTCGCCAAGAAGACGCAGAAAACGCCGGAACGGGAAATCGCGCTGGCCGAGGCCCGGCGGCGCGACCATCTCAACCGAAAGCGATGACCATGAAAAGTGATTTGCAGAAATACATTGAAGGCCGCAAACGCCGCGACCCGGAGTTTGCCGGCGGATTCGACGCCGGTTACGAAGGATTCAAACTAAGCATCCTCCTGCGTCAGGCACGGGAGAAAGCGGGTTTGACCCAGGCCGGTCTTGCCCGTCGGGCCAAGACACCGAAGTCCGCCGTCGCCAAGATCGAGGCCCACGCCGAGGATGTTTCGATTTCGGCGGTTGACCGCATCGCGCGCGCGCTGGGCAAGACGCTCCGCGTCGAACTTGTGGAAGCCAGTTGATGCGCCAGCCGGGTCAGAGCGATTTCACTTTCACAAATCCTGCCTTCGCCCGCTCAATCCGAATCGGATTCCGCAACGCGCGCCCGAACCCGGCCAGTCCGATTTCCATCACGTCGCCGTCCTCAAGCTTCACGCCGTCGCCGAAGCTGAACGCGTCCGCGCCGAGGAAATGAACGTGTGCGTCGCCGGGCCGGCGGTGCTCGGGATACTTGAAGTGATGATGCTCCAGGTTCGCGACCGTGTGGCACATGTTCTTCTCGCCCGTCGCGAACGGTTTGGACCAGACCACCTTCCGGCCCCGCAGAATCCGCGTCGTGCCGCGCGCGGCGCGGAAGTCCGCGTCCACGATCAGCTCCGGCCCGAGGGCGCACGTGCGCAACTTTGAGTGCGCGAGGTAGAGATAGTTTTTCTCCTCCAACACGTGATCGGAAAACTCGTTGGCCAGTACCAACCCCACGCGCCGCGGCGTGCCGGACGGATCAATCAAATACGCGCCCGCCACTTCCGCCTCGTCGCCGCCGTCGAGCGCGAAGGCCGGCACGTCGAGCGGCTCGCCGTGCGCGCGCAGGATCGTGCCGCAGCCCTTGTAAAACCACTCCGGCGACACGCCGATCTTTCCGCGCGCGGGCCGGCCGCCTTCCAGCCCCAATTGATACATCTTCATGCTGTCGCTCACGGGCGTAGGAGCGCGGACAGCCTTGTCCGCGAGTTCCGAGCGTTGGCCAGACGGCGGACATGGCTGTCCGCGCTCCTGCGCGGTGGCGGCGTGCATGGCCTGGCGGTTGTCCGCGCTCTTGCGATGCGTCAAGCCCGTACCCGTCACCAGACAACGCGCCGGTTCGTCCGGATGATCAAACGCCGGCAACAAGCGCCATGCCGATTTGCCGCAGTAAACCACGTCATAGCCGACCGACTCGCGCGAGCGCCAAGCGGCAATTTTCTTCGTGAGCGATGTCTTTTTTGCGAGGGCTAATTGTGCGAGGCGGAAGATCGAGTCTGTGTCCTTGAGCAAGCAGAGCTTGTCCTCCTCGACGACCGCAACGCGTCGGCCGTGCCGTGGGTGTTTGAGTTGAACGAGCCGAATCATGCGCGAACCGATTCAAAAACTTCGGGTCCGGAAATGCAACCGGCAAACCCACCCCTGACCCTCTGCACGGCCTGGTCCCTGCGACCGCTTTCCCAGGCGACAGTTCGAGTCTCTGCCGCACGGTACAGTTTCCTGCGGGAAAAAACTGTGCCGGCTGACAATTTCAGTGACTGCATCTGTCACGATCCGCCAGGCGGCTTAACGTGCGGGCATGAACACAAAGCACATCGGCCGCCGCTCCACCCGGCGCACAACAACCACTGCTGCGGGAAAGATCACATTGGCACTTCTTTCCAGCCTCATCCTCGCGAACGCCGCGTTGAACGGTTTCGGATGGCCTTCGGCGCACAGGCCCGACGACACCACCGGACTGGCCGTGACGCCCTCCGGCAAGCAGGACGTCTTCCGCTACATCCGGATGAAGCAATGGCAGGCGGACGCGCGCAGCGTAGCGGCGGCGATTCGCTACCTGCTTGATCCAAGTCCGGAATCACCTCCCGGTGACACCCGCGCCGGAGCCTCGCCGCCCTGATCCGCCCAAACCACGCGTCGGCAGCGGACACTCACGAAGCTCAAGGCTTTTTCGGCGCGGACGGCGCGTTGGTCCGGCCCGCCTCGGTCGAGAACAATTCCTCGAGACTCTTGATCGGATGCAGCGGCATCAAGATCACCCTGGGCAGCACGTAGAGCGGTTCGGCCTTCGGCTCGCCGAGCGTGCCGGTAACTTTGAACTCGAAGAACTTGGTCACGGGCCAGAACACCAGACGGAGCAGCGGGCCCACCAGCCAGGTGTCGCGCAACAACTCGGCTTCGACCCGCGCGTTGACGCTGCCGTCAAAATCCACCGTGCCGTCGTACTGCAACCGCATCGTCGCCGCGCGCATCTCCAGCGAGTCCGAGTGGATCACGCCGTTGGTGAGGCTGAACCGCCCCTCGCCGTCGGAGAAACGGCTGTTGCCCAGGCCCGGCACCAGGCCATCGAGCGGCTTGGACAACACACCGAAGATTGGGAACTCCCAGAGCAATCCGTCCTGTAGCCGCGCGCTGCCGTGGCCGTTCCACGAGTGCCGGTCCCGCGAATTGGCGTTGGTGATTGCAAGCCAGCCGCGCAGCGTGCCGTCCAGGCCGTTCGTGTGCGCCGACAGGTCGGCCATCAACGCCCGTAAGTTCACGTTCGTCACGCCGACCGTGAATCCAAAATCCGTGCCGTCGCCGCCGTCCAGGTCGAAGTCCGCGAACCCGGCCGCCTGGCCACCGTAACAGCGCATCTCGACGTTGGTCAGCATCAAGGAATCGCCGAGCCAGTACACGTTGCCGGCGATCTGTGGCACGCGAAACTTGAACCACTCGAACGGCCCGCCGTCCACCGCGAAGTGCATCGCCGCGTCGCGATCCCCTTTGAGCGGCGCATAACCGTTGACCCGCACCGTCGGCGGCGACAGAAACCGGTACGGTTCGAGCGCCCGGCCGGTTTTCGGCCCGATGCCCCGCGCGATGACCATCGGATCGGTGGTGCTCAGACCGTTGGTGAGGTAAACGCGCTGCGCATTGAAGTCCGCCGTGATTCCGTCCGCGCTGGCGAACCCGGTCGAGCGGGCCAGGCGTGGGTCGAGCACTTCGAGAACACGATTCGTGTAGCGCAACGCCGCTTCGAAACCGCCTGCGGTTTCGCCGCGAAACGTGAAATTGGTCAGCGCCACGCGGCCTCGCACACCCACGCTCTCGTTGTCGCGCCAACGGCCCCAGACCTCCCCGTCCACCACCGGCGGCGCGGTGAAAACAAAATAGTCGAGGCCGCGCTGGCCGTTGGTGCCGAGGAGCGACCGCACGGCGGCCGGATCAACCGTGCTCTGGCCGCCGAAATAAAACTCGCGCGTCGTGTCGTCGGCGAGGTGCTCGAACCGAAGCGTGCCCTCAGGCCGGCCCGCCACGAAATCGGGCAGGTGCCAGACCCGGTTGGTGAACGTGACGTGGGTAACCGCCCAGTCGGCGGGCGCGCCGAGATAGGCGCCGTTGGTGATGGCCACTTCGCCGGCGAGCCGCAGCGAGCGGAGCAGGTCCTCGCGCCAGTCTGGCGGCACGTTCGTCCATGGGGGTAGGATCAACGCGCCGTGACCGCTGAGGTGCGGCGGTTCGGTCAGAGAATACCGCGCCAGCCACCGTCGGCCCTTTTCGCCGACCAACGGCGCGAGACGCCGGACATCGAAATCGCTGCGCACGCCGAACGCCGCTTCGCGCGTGGCCACGTCCAGTTGCGCCTGCCCGGAGAAATCGCCCTCGGGAAATGCCGCGTGAACGTTGGTGACAGTCAACCGCGGCGCCTGCCAATGGCCGGCGGCAGTGAGATTTTCCGCGTCGAGTTTTTCAGTGTCGAGTTGCGCGACACGGCCTTCCCAGTCCAGGTGATAGGGTTGCAGATTGGTCCACCATGCCCACGCCGGTTCGGCCTTGGGTGGCTTCGTCGGAGTCGCGAGCGTGGCGGCAAACCAAAGATTGCTGCCGCCGGCCCAGCGCGTGGTGGCGGAAACCGCGCGCATTTCGCCGCGGCCGGAGAGTGGAATTGCGTTGGTAAGCGAATGCAACCAACTCGCGGTGAAGGTCACGTTGGTGGCGCCCGCCCATTCGGTTTCCACGATGGCGGCCCGCGCGCTGAGGCTGGCCTCCACCAGGTTCGTCGGGCCCGCGCGCGACACCAGCGTCACCGTGACTTCAAGGTGCTCAACGCCCGCCCACTGAGTTTTCGCGGCGGCGGCTTCGAGGTTCAACTCCGCGAGGGAGAACTCGTTCGTCGTGGCCGGGTGCAACCGCGCGGTGAACACCCCCTGCGCGAACCGGCCCCAGGGCGTGTCGGCGTCCGGAGCGTCGAGCGTGAGGTGCGCGCTGAAGGTGGCCAGGTCGCGCGCATCGCCCTCCAGCGTCAGGCGCAAGTCCGGCGGCGTGGCAAACCGGATTCGCTCCAGCGCGTCGGCGAGGTCACGCAAGCGTTGCACGCCCCGGCGGTCGCGGATTCCCGGCGCGCGTCCTTGAAACAATGGCCAGTCGCGCACCGCCGACGCGTGGGTGATCGTGCCCGCGAGCGACAACCGGGCGCCTGCGAACGAGGCGTGGAAATGATCCAGCGCCCATTCATCGTCCGGCAGCAGCCGCAACCCGGCCTCGATGTTCTCGACCACGATCCACCGGCGCGGCGCGTTGGATTCGGCCACCGGCACCTCGAAGCGGGCCGCGAGGAAGTCAAGGGCGTTCACCTGCACGCGCGCGCGCAGCAACGCCCAGGTCGAGAGCCGCAACGCCGCCTCCCGCGCCATGAATCGCGGCCCCTCCGCCTCCGCCGTCTGGACCAGGCGCACGTTCTCCGCGACCAGGCCCCGGTACCACCGGAGGCGCAACCGGGTGAATTCGAGATCGAGACCGCGGGCGCGCAGTTGATCCAGAACGGGCCGTTTCAGGAAGCCGGGCAACCCGACGCGGTTCAACCAGAGAAACGCGCAGAGCAGCGCCAGGAGGGAGAGCAGCACCGTGATGCGAAACCGCCGGAAGATGACCCGCGCCCGGCGCCAAAACCGCCCCTGATGCGGCGGCGGCATATCAGGGCTTCCCGGCTTGCGGCACCAGGTCCGCCAGATAGCTCAGAACGAAATGGTGCAGCGCCAGCGGGAATTCAAAAACCCACGGCTGGCCGTCCAGCGTCACCGTCGCGTAAGGGTATTGTGACGGCGCCAGGCTGCCGATCTCGACGAAGTGCTTCGCGCCACCCTTCAACTCGAAGGTCAGCGAAAGCCCGTTGGTGGAAAAGCCGTAATCGGCGCGGTTCGTCGCCCCGCGCGCCGTCCAAAGCGTCGCCGCCAGTTCGCCGAAGCGATGCGCGGCTTCCTCGACGGCGAATTCGTTGATGATGCCTTGCGAGCCGGGGGCCAGCGCCCACGAGTTCGTGCCGTGACGAAGCAGTTCGCGCGTTTTGCCCGACTGCTGGACGGTGACGCGGGCCACATCGTGCTCGATGAACTGCCACAGCCGGCGCTCGCGCAATTGCCAGCCCGCCGAAGGCAGCCGTTGGAAATCGGCAAGCCGCACCGCATAAACGGAATCTTCATCAGCGCGGCGCACATAGACCTTGTCGCCTTCGGTGGAGCCGAACGCCAGCCGCGCCAGCGGCGGATTGGTTCCACCCGGCGCCGCGGCGCCCTTGAACACAATCTCCCGCACCGGCGAGGTCAGGCCGTAGGCGCGCAGGTCCGGATCGGTGATGGCGTCCTTGACGAACTGAATGACCTCCAGCCGCGCGAGGGTCATCAGGAACTCATTGACCAACCCGGCGTCCACCGGAAAACTTTCCGACGCCACCCGCCACGAATTGGAGGCGCCGTGCTGCAAAACGAAACCTTCCCCGCCCCGCACTTCGATCTCAGCCGCCTCCGGCGGGAAGGAAAGCAATCGCCGGTCGCGGAATTCGGAGAACTGCGCATAGCCCGGCGCGAGCGTCTCGGCGGGGACCGTCGTCACCGAGCCCAACCCTTCGCGGCGCGCGAAGACCTGGGTGGGATCGTTGGTCGGATTCCGGCCAAATTGCAGCAGCGCCAGGGTGTTGGTGCCGGCGCGAAAGGCGAGCGACATCGCCGGCGGATTCAGGCCGAACGATTCCAGGTCCGCGCGCGGATCATCGGAAATGAACCGCGAGACGCGCAACGTCTGAAGCTGTTGCATCCAGGCGGCAATGCCCGCGCTGTCGGCCCGGGCGCGGAGCGGGCGAACCAGCCGCCAGGCGTTGTTGGGGTCGCGCTGAAGTTCGATGACGCCGGACGCGTTGGTGATGGCGAGGTGTTCGAACGCGAGCGAACGCAGGTCCACGAGCGCCGTATCACGCCAGTCGTTGGCTGAACGAGGGAGCAGGCGCAGCAATTCGGCGTGCACCACATAGACGCCCTCGCGGCCGACGACCTGGAGAAACATCTGGTCGCCCGGCGCGGTCGGCCGGCCAAACCGCAGCCGGGTCTGTTGCTCGGGCCGCTGCAAGACGACCGAGCTTTGCGGATTGTCAAAACCGAACTCCTCCTCGGCGCGCGGGCGCTGCTGCAATTCGCCGGCGGTGACATAGGTCGCCGGCACGAGGCGTTCGAGCGTCTTGAGCAGCGCCTCTATGCGGGCTGCTTGCCCGGGAAAACTGGCGGGCCGCGAAATCCACCACGCGCCATTCGTGCGATCGGCGCGGATTTCAAGCTGGCCGGCCGGATGCACCTGAACGCTGGTGACGGCGGCGGCGGTGAATCCCGGCAACACCGGCTTCGGTCCGGGCTGCTCGTTGCGCAGGTGGCGTTCGAAAAAGAAAATGTACGCGAACAATCCCGCCGCGATGACGAGCCAGGTCCAGGTGTTCTTCGAGTTCATGTCACTTGCGCCGCCGCAACCAGACCAGTCCTCCGAACGCGAGCACTCCGCCGGGGATGGCTCCGAGCAGCATCCATTGCAGCGACCGGAGCTGCGATGCGGCCAGCGTCAGCCGGTACTCGGCGATGGGCCGCGGGCCGAGGTCTTTCATCAGGTGGGTGCGCTCCAGCAGCCAGTTGACCGCGAAACCGAGGAAGTCCTTGTTCGCGCCCGCTTCGATGTAGTAGTTGCCGAGAAAAATCGAATCACCCACGGCCACGATCCGGGTCGAGCCGCGTTCGGTGATCACTTCCTTCACCGCGCCTTTCTCGACGGCTACCGCGAGCGGGAAGCGTTTGGGGCCCAGTTTTCCCGCCGTGGCCTGTTCGCTGGAATAAGCGAGTGCCTGGACGCTCGGCGCGCCCGCGGGCGGCTGGCCCACGTCCAGGCGGCCCATCGCGCGCGGCACCCAGAATTGCAACTGGGACCCATGGAGCGGAGTGACGATCGCGTGCGTGCCGAAATCCACGGCCACAACGTCCAGCCCCTTGGTCGTGTGCTTCGGGTCCACGATCTTGCTGTCCCCCACGTCCACGCCCCAGCCAGCAAGGATTTTTTCAACGCCGGTCAGGCGCGTCAACGTGGCGGAGTTGACCAGCGCCAGCAGGCGCCCGCCCTGATGCAGGTAGTCCGCCACCTTCTCGCGCTCCGATTCGTCGAGCGGCACCTTCGGCCCGGCAATGATGAGGAGGTTGCAATCGGCCGGGACGGTGTTCGTGCCCAAAAGCGAAAGCGTGGTGAGCTTGATGTAATACTGGGCCACGACAGCGGCGAAGGTCTGGTATCCAACCTCGTCGGTGCCTTCCAGTTTATGTTCCTCGTGGCCAGTGAGGTAACAAGCCTTCAACGGTTTTGGACTCGTCACCGCGAGCAGCGCGGCGGTGAACAGGCGTTCGCCGTGAAACACCGTACGCTTGCGGAACTCCAGCCTGTCGGGATTCGGCAATTGGTCGTAGGTGTACTGCCCCAAGGCCTGGCCGGGAACGGGAATGACGCGGCCTTCGCACTCGAAGAACACCTGATCCTTGTTTGTTCCGGTCAGGAACTGGTTCTTGTACTGGGCCTTGATCTGTTCCGCCGCGCCGGCGTCGCGCAAATAGTCCACGGCGGTTACCCGCAGCCGCGGGTTGGCGTCGCGATACTCGTGGAGCAACGCCGACACCGTGGTGAACAACGGGTCCGACTGGTTGTAAAACAGAGTGATCCGGACCTGATTGGTGATGGATTTGAGGAGGCCGATGGTTTGCGGCGAAAGCTGCTGGCGCATCGCGGGGTTCAGGTAGAACCGCTCATACCACCGCGCGCCGAGGTAGTTGGCCATGACCACCACGGCGAGCACGAGGGCCGTGCGCACCGCCAGATCGAGGCCCAGTCCCCACCGTTTCCAGCCGGAAAAACTTTTCCGCATGGCCCGCTCGTCGCTCACGTCACCTCCAGCGGCGGCTCTCGACCGCCCGCAGCGTCAGAAACAAAAAGAACAGCGTCAGGCTCACCTGCAGGACCACGGCGCGCGTGTCCACCACGCCGCGGGCGAAGTCGTGCATCTGCTCGAACAGGGCGAAATGACTGAGCGCGTTGGACTGCCAATGAAGCGCCACGGGGATGCGTTCGGCGAGAAACCCCAGCGCGAACAGACTCACGCCCAGCACCAGCGTCACCATCGCCGCCACCGTCTGGCTGCGCGTCAGCGCGGAGGCGAAGCAGCCCAGCGAGAGGAACAGCCCACCCACCAGCGTGACTCCGAGGTAGAGGCTGCCGGCGGTGCCGGGTTCGAGCGCGCCGGATTGCCGCGCGTGGTGGCCGACCACGAACAGGCACGCCAGCATCGGCAGCCACATCACAATGTAAAAGATCAGCGCCGCCGCGAATTTCGCCGCCACCACCTGCAAGTCGCTCACCGGCGTGGTCATCAGCGTCTCGAACGTGCCGGAGAATTTTTCGTGGGCAAACAGGCGCATGGTGATCACCGGCGCCGCCAGCAGCACGATCAGCCAGAAAAAATAGGTCCGATAAAACAGCTCGGTCACCGGCATGGGCGAGGGATCGCCCCCCAGATTCGCGATCAATACCACGAAGCTCAACCCGATCAGAAACGTCGCCGCCGCGATGATGACGTAACCGGTGATCGAAGCGAAAAACGCCATCAGCTCGCGCCGCATGAGGGTGATGAAGGCTTGCATCAGCGGGGCGGCGGCGGGGGGGCGAAGGGCGTGGAGACGGGACGCTGAAACACCCAAATACCCAAATACCCCAATACCCAAACGCCAGCCGATGCACGGGTTGCTGGGTACTTGGGTATTTGGGTATTTGGGTGCTTCATCCCTGCTCCTCCTCGCTTGGCCGGGTCACCTGAAGGTAAATGTCCTCGAGTGAATGGCGGTTGCGCGTCAGTTCGCGCAGGTACCATCCTCGGTCGCGCGCCAGGGCGAACAGATGCGGCCGCAAGTCCAGGCCCTCCCGCGGCGTGATCGCGCAGCGGAAATACTCGCCGTCCATCGGCGACACGTCGAACTGTTCGATCTCTGCAATCGCGGCCCAGCACTCGCGCAACTCCTGTTCCGGCGCGGCGATTTCGGCGATGATCTGGCCCTGCCCCGCCATGACATTCTGAAGGTTTTCCGTCGAGTCGGCCACGAGGATTTTTCCGGCGACCATGATCAACACCCGGCTGCACGTCATCTCGACTTCCGACAGGATGTGCGTGGAAAGCAACACGGTGTGGGACAACCCGAGGTTCTTGATGAGCTGCCGGACCGCGCGAATCTGATGCGGATCCAGGCCGATGGTCGGCTCATCGAGAATGATCAGTTCCGGTTCATGCACGAGCGCGTCCGCCAGGCCGACGCGCTGGCGGTAACCCTTGGACAAATGCCCGATGATCCGGCGGCTCACGTCGGTCAGGCCGCACTGCGCCATCACCACGTCCACGCGTTCGCGCGAGCGGCGGCGACTCAAACCCTTCAACCGCGCGCGGAACTTGAGGTATTCGCGCACGCGCATCTCGGGATGCAGCGGGTTGTTCTCCGGCATGTAGCCGATCCGGCGGCGGACCTCGCGCGATTCAGAGAACACGTCCAGCCCGGCCACGCGCGCCGTGCCGGAGGTGGCGGGCAGGTAGCAGGAAAGGATGCGCATGGTGGTGCTCTTGCCCGCGCCGTTCGGACCGAGGAGGCCGACGATCTCGCCGCGCCCGACGGTGAAGGTAATGCCCGACACCGCAGTGTTGCCCGCAAAGCGCTTCGTCAGGTTGGCGACCTCGATCATCGTCCCGTTGTTCATGGGCGTGGCGAAAGTTTAGCCGAACGCCGAGGGCGCGGGCCAACAAAATTCCCTAACGCACGGTCAGCGTCGTGTTGTAGCTGCCGGAGTTGGCACCGAACCGGCGCGGAACGTAGAAGCCGGCCTTCACCCGTTCGCCGCTTCGCGTGGCCGAAATGAAGGCCGCAGCCTGGAGGGGAACGCCCGTCTTCTGGCCGCCGAGGGCCGTCAGCAAAAAACCGGCGCGCAGCCGCGCCTTGTCAGCCGGGCCGTTTTTCTCGACGCGTTCAATGACGAGTCCATCGCCGGGGTTGAGTCTCGACCCGGAGATTTCCTCGGCGGTAAGGGCCCGCAAGGCCAACCCGAGCTTTTGCTGGAGGAGGTCTTCGAATTCCACCAGTTGGACCGTCACCTTGCGGCGCTCGCCCTTGTCTTCGACCTGGATTTCGGCCGTGTTGTCCTTGTGCGCCGTGATGAGCCGGTGGACCTCGACGAGATTGTCCGGCGCCTGGCCGTTGATGGCGGTCAGCCGCTGGCCCACGCGCAAGCCGGCCTTTTCCGCGGGACTGCCGGATTGAACCGCGGAGACGTTGAAAGGCGGATGGAAGGAGTTCACGCGCGCGCCGAACCAGCGGCCATTGGCCGCTTCGGGCGTGAAGAAATCGGACAGGGCCGCAGCAACCTGCTTCACGGGAATGGCGAAACTCACACCCATGCCGCGGTCAATGCCGTAAATGGCCACGTTGATGCCGATGAGTTCGCCGCGCAGGTTGATCAGCGGCCCGCCGCTGTTTCCCGGATTGATGTTCGCATCCGTCTGCAGCCAGTCCTGATAATCCAGCGGTTCGTCACCGGAACTGAGCCGGCGATTCTTGGCGCTGAGAATGCCGCGCGCGACCGAGCCGCCCAGGCCGAAGGGATTACCCAGCGCCAGCACCGTCTCGCCCAGCAGGAGATCGTCGTCTTTCGCGAGCTTGAGGGCTTTGAACTTCGTTCCCGGTGGCGCGACGATTTGCAGCAAGGCCACGTCCTTCTGCAACGTGCCGACGCATTGCTTCGCATCATAAATCTCGCCATTCCAAAGTTTGACCTGGATACGCGACGCGCGGCGCAGCACGTGGAGATTCGTCAGCAGATAACCGTCCTCGTCAATGATCACGCCCGAGCCGATGTTGTAGGGCTGCTCCCGCCTTTGCGTGGGCGTTTGCTGGCCGTAAAACTGGCGCAGCAATTCCTGATAAAAATCGCGATACTCGACTATCGTGGTGGTGGCGATGTTCACCACGCAGGGCAACACCCGCTCGACCGCCTCCACGGTCGCGTCGCGGCGCAGGTCCGCCACGGCAACGGCATTTGAGGCTGGAGGAAAAATCACCGGGATAGTTGCCAGGCCGCAGACCAATCCGCCCGCAACGAAACGCCGCAACGGACCACCGGCCAAAGGATTGTTCGCTCTCATATCAAACAGGCAAAAACCGTCGTCCATCGTTCAAACAAATCGCGCTGCGCGCGCGCTTGACTTTGCGGAGGCCACGGCGCAAAAGCAATCTCAAGTGCCTCCACCCACCACCAACCTCTACGCCCAATGGCGGCTGTGCGCCGGTGCCGCCGCCGGCCTGCGCGAGGACGGCGCCGCGCCGCCCGAGCGCCTGCTCCAGGCCGTGTGGCAGCATCAGCGATTGCATCGCGAGCAGCTCGCGACCTTGGACGGTGAACCGGTGCGCGTGCTTCATCCGGGATTCGCGAGTGCCGAGGGCGGACCTGACTTTCGCGGCGCGGTGATTCAAATCGGAGACGAGCCGCCGCGCAGCGGCGATGTGGAAGTGGACATCCGCGCCGGCGGCTGGCGCGCGCACGGGCACGATCGCAACCCCGCCTTTCGAAACGTGTTGCTGCACGTGGTGTGGCAGGCCGAACGGGCCGCGGCCGGTGCGCCGCGAGTTATGCCGCTGTGCCACGCGCTCGACGCGCCGCTGGGAGAATTGAGCCTCTGGCTGGAACGTGAACCGGCGAAGGACCTGCCAGAGAAACTCCGCGGTAAATGCTCGGCGCCGCTGCGCGACCTCACGGAAGACCGGCTGCACCGGCTGCTGGACGAAGCGGCCCAGGTGCGGTTTCAGGCCAAGGCCGCGCAATTCCAGGCGCGAGCGCGCGCGACGGGCTGGGAGCAGGCGCTCTGGGAGGGGTTGTTCCGCGCGCTCGGCTATAAGCACAACACCTGGCCGATGCATTGCCTGGCGGAATCGCGCGCACGGTGGCTGGAGGGCGCGGACTCACCTTTGGTCCTCCAGGCGCGGCTGTTTGGGTTGAGCGCCTTGCTCCCGGCGGGCCTGACGCGGGCCCAATCCGCCGCGGACCATTACCTGCGCCGCGTTTGGGATCGCTGGTGGCGTGAACGTGATCAATTCAACGATTGCGCGCTGCCGCGCACGGTGTGGCGACTTCATGGATTGCGGCCGGCCAACCATCCTCAACGGCGGCTCGCTCTGGCGTCCCACTGGCTCGCCGCGGGCGATTTGATGACGCGGCTCGAACGCTGGTGCGCTTCGAGCCTGGCAGACAACGCGCCAGACGAATCCCTGCTGGCGGTGCTCCAAGTGAAGGCCGACGAATTTTGGTCCTGGCACTGGACGCTGCGGTCCGCGCGGCTGAAAAAACCGCAACCGCTGCTCGGCGCCGCCCGCGTCACCGACCTTGCGGTCAACGTGCTGTTACCCTGGCTGTGGACCCGGGCGAGTGAAGGCAAGAACGCGAAGTTGCGGGAGGAAATCGAACGGCGTTACCGGGTGTGGCCGGCGGCGCAGGACAACGCCGTGCTCCGGCTGGCCCGACAACGGTTGCTGGGCGGAGCGCCCCGCCGCACGTTGCGGACCGCGGCGCAGCAACAAGGCTTGATGCAGATCGTCAGGGATTTCTGCGATCACTCGAACGCGGTCTGTGAGAACTGCGAGTTCCCCGATCTGGTCCGTCGGCGGGAATGGTGACGCGGCGAGTTTACGAACTGCCCTGAGGCTCGGCACCCAGCCCGAGGTCCAGACCGCGAAATGGAGTGTTTCCAAACGCGGACGGCGGCGGGTTGCCAGCATGCATGGGCGGCGTCACCGTTTTCTGTTGTGCCGGCGTTTCCGGAGTGTAGGGCGGGTTTGGCGACTCGCCGACCGCACCATCCTCCCCGGTGGCGCGCGGGTTTCTCGCACGTTTGTTGCGTGGGAGCGGGCTGATCATCAGGGTGATGCTCCGGCCCAGAAGCTTTGGATCGAAATCGGGATGGCCGTAGGGCGAGAGCGCGGCCAGAAACTTGTTCACGACCTCGAAACCGAATTCGGTGTGGGCCATCTCACGCCCGCGAAACTTGAGCACCACTTTCACCTTCATGTCTTCGCACAGGAAATCCACGGCGTGATCGGTCTTGACGCCGAGGTCGTGTGGATCAATGCGCGCGCTCAACTGGATCTCCTTCACCTGCGTCGCGTGCTGGTGTTTGCGCGACTCCTTCTCTTTCTTGGATTGCTCGTAGCGGAACTTGCCGAAATCCACCAGCCGGCAGACCGGCGGGGTGGCGGTGGCGGCGATTTCCACGAGGTCCACGCCCAGTTGGCGGGCCATGGCCAGGGCTTCGTTGAGGGAGTGAACGCCGAGCTGTTTTCCCTCGGGTCCAATGACCCGGACTTCGCGGGCGCGGATTTTTCCGTTGACCCTGATGAACGAACCGGCGGAGGAATTGCGTGAGGGGAAAGGGCGGCTCAAGACACCCTCGTCGGTTGTGGCTTCGGCATGGTATTCAGCGTCAGTCTGTCTGGCACGGCGGCCAATCCAAGTAACACGCCGTAGTTAAGCGAGAAACCCGGACCGCGCAAGCAAAAATTCGCGTCAAAGCCGGGATCAAACCAGCGTCCCGTGGGGCTGTCTGAAACGTGGCCGCCCACGGCGAATTGGCTTTTCAAGCGCCGCCGGCTGCCGTTACATGCCGGAAACCGTCAGCGATGAAAGCCATTATCATTGGCGCGGGCCGCGGCCGGCGATTGATGCCCACCACGGCCGACACGCCCAAGTGCTATGCCGAGGTCCACGGACGCCGGTTGCTCGACTGGGCCTTGCGCGCCTTCGCCGACGCGGGCATCTCGGACATCTGCTTCATCGGAGGCTACCAGATTGAGAAAGTCCGGCGCGATTATCCGCAGTTCACCTTCCGCCACAACGCGGGCTGGGAACACAACAACATCCTGTTCTCCCTGATGCACGCCGAGGACCTGATGGACGCCGGGTTCATTTGCTGCTACTCCGACATCCTGTTCACCGGCGACGTGGTGCGCCGGACGTTGAGCCACCCGCACGACATCGCTTTGAGCGTGGACACGCGCTGGCTCGAACGCTACGAGCACCGCACCCAGCATCCACCCGACGACGCGGAAAAAGTCACGGTGCAGAACGGCTGCGTCACGCGGGTGCATCGCGGCATCGAGCCGAAGTCGGCGCACGGCGAATACACCGGCATTGCGAAGTTCACACCGGCGGGCGCGGCGCAGTTGCGGAAGCACTTTCATCGGGCGCGGGGCGAGTTCGGCGGCCGTCCGTTCCGGGAGGCGGCGGTGTTTGAGAAGGCTTATCTCATCCACCTGTTGCAAGACATGATCGAGACGGGGGTGAAAATGGGGCACGCCGACACGCCGGGCAATTACATGGAAGTGGACACGCAGCAGGATTTCGATCTGGCTCGCCGGCATTGGCCTGCCGGAGCGCATGGCCAGGCGGCTTGATGAGCAAACGGCTTCTGTTTCCCGCCTCGGTCGTCGGATCGCTCCCGCGCCCGGCGTTCGTGCTCGATCTCATCAACGACCACCCGCCGCTGCCGCCGGATCGCTACACCAGCCAGATGCAGGCCGCCGTCCGCTACGCCGTGGCGTTGCAGGAACAGGCGGGAGTGGACGTGGTGACGGACGGCGAATGGTGGCGCAAATCCTACATCGGCGTGATTGCCGAACTGGCGCACGGGTTCGAATTGGCCCGTGCCGCCGATGGCCGGCCGTTGACTGTTGTCACTGATCGGCTCGCGCCGAAAACCCCGGGCTTCATCGCCAGCGAAGTAAAGTTCCTCAAGACCATCACCACCAGGAAGATCAAATCCACCCTCCCCTCACCTGCGTTGCTCGGGGAACGGATGTGGGACGCTGCCAAATCGGCCCGCGCGTATCCGGAGCGCAACGACTTCGTTCACGCCTGCGTGCCAGTGCTGCGCCGAGAACTGGAATTGATCCGGGACGCGGGCGCGGACATCGCGCAGATTGACGACCCGCATCTCTGCCTGTTCGTGGACCCGCGGGTGCGCTCGCAATTCTCGGACCCGGATGCCGCCGCCGCGTTCGCGGTGGACATGGTCAATGAGGTCGTTGCCGGCGTGAGCGGGATCCAGATCGCCGTGCATCTGTGCCGGCGGGCCGGCGCGCGCGTGCGCGGCGAGCATGCGCATGGCGGCGGTTACGGCCCAATCCTCAAGCACCTAAACCGTCTCCAGGCACATCACCTCACGATGGAGTTCACCGCCCCGCAATCCGGCGAGATGGCGGTGTTCCGCGATTTGCGCGAGGACTTCGAGATCGGCCTGGGTTGTGTGGACGTGACGCCCGGGCGAATTGATTCCGCCGACACCATCGCGGCCCGTGTGCGCCAGGCGCTCAAGTTTCTCGCCCCGGAGCGCATCACGCTCAATCCGGACTGCGGATTTGCGCCCGGCTCCGGCGCCGTGGTGAATCTGGACGAAGCTTATCGCAAGCTTTGCAACGAAGCCGAGGCGGCGGGGAGGCTGCGCTGCGAATTCGCCTGATCTCGCGCTTTGGCGTAACACCGCGACATACGGGCTATTCCGTCGCCAACATCTGGCAGTAGGTCGAGTAGATCTTTTCCACCAGCGGCGATTCCGGAACTGGTTCGCCGTCATGGCTGGTGACGACGATCACACCCAGCGCGCTTTGGGAGAGGAAAATACCCTCGGCATTCTTGAGCGCTTCGGGTTTGATCACGCGCTTGGTGGTCGGCAGGCCGATCACCTGGCAGATCTCCAGGACAATGGCGCGCGTGATGCCGGGCAGGGCGCCGCGACCCGTGGGGGTCGTGCAAATCTTGTCGCGATACACCCAGAAGAGATTCGCGCCGGCGGCTTCGGCCACCTCGCCGTTGGTGTTGATCATCAACGCCTCGTCTGCGCCACGGGCCTCGGCTTCGGCGCGGGCGACGATCTGCAGCAGCTTGCTGGTCGTTTTGAAGGCCGCCAACGGATCGCTGGCGGGGATCTGATGCGATGCGGTGACGAGCGCCCAGCGGGGAGGTTGTGCCGCGTTGAGCGGTTCGGCAGGATGCAAAGACATCAGCATCGTGGGCTGCGCGGCGTCGCCGGGCGAGTAACCGCGCTCGCCCGGACCGCGCGTGAGTGTCGCCCGCAGGATCGAGTCGGGAGCTTGATTCTTCTCGATGAGTTCGGCCGCGAAGTTCTGGAGTTCCTTGGGCGTGAACGGCATTTTGATTTTTAGAAACTCCGCCCCGCGCACCATCCGCTCGAGGTGCTGGGCCATTCGGAACGGGCGGCTGTTGAACACGCGCATCGTCTCGAACAATCCATCGCCGTAAAGGAATCCGCGGTCATGGGCCGGCACGACGGCTTGCGCTTCGGGCATGAATTGCCCGTTGAGGAAGACAAACATCTCCCCTGTATAGCGGGACATCAGCCGCTCCGGCCAGAGGGAATTTCCCCGGACGGTGGTCAGGAGTAATCCCGTCCTGAAGTATGGTTCGGACGGGATGCGGTTGAAACGGCGGCCGGCCCCGGCCGCCGCAACGCGCTCAAAAACCCACGCGCCTTGGCGAGCGTCTCCTCGTATTCCGCCTCCGGCGCCGAGTCTGCGACAATGCCTGCGCCGGCGTGAAAGTAAGCAGTGCCGCCTTTCCGGATCGCCGTCCGGATGGAAATGCTCAACTGGCTTTCGCGATTGAATCCAAGATAACCGTGGCAGCCGGTGTAAGGGCCGCGCGCCAGCGGTTCAAGCTCGTCAATGATTTCCATCGCGCGGAACTTTGGCGCGCCGCTGATGCTGCCGCCGGGGAAACAGGCGGCAAGCGCGGCAAAATGGGTCACGTCTGGCCGAAGTCTGCCTTCCACCGTCGAAATCAGATGCTGGACCTGAGCGAAACGTTCCAGCCGTGCCAGTTCCGGCACCTGCACCGATCCGAACTCGCACACCCGGCCAAGGTCGTTGCGCATCAGGTCGGTGATCATCACCAGTTCGGCGAGTTCCTTCGGGCTGGTCTGGAGTTCGTAGGCGAGTTGTGCGTCGCGCGTGGCGTCCGCCGAGCGCGGACGCGTGCCCTTGATCGGCCGTGTGACGATCTGCGGGCCGCTCATCCGCAGGAACTGCTCCGGCGACGAGGACGCGATCTGGAATTCGCCGCAGTCGAGAAACGCCGCGAATGGAGCGGGCGAAACGGCCAGCAGGCGCTCGAACAATTCCCAGCCGGAAAACGGACACGGCGCTTCCAACCGCTGCGCGAGGTTGACCTGGTAGATGTCGCCGCCGCGGATGTAACGCTGCGCGCGGTGAACTGCGGAGAGGAATTCAGCGCGGCTTAGGTTGGAACAAATGCCTCCGAAGAGAGCAGACCCCTCACCCTGACCCTCTCCCCCTCCGAGGGGGAGAGGGAAACGCCCTCGCGCGACCGATGGAGATTCTGCGACACGGGGCTGCACTTTGGTCGAAAGCATTTCCTCCCTCTCCTCATCCGATGGGGAGAGGGCAGGGGTGAGGGGCCGATTCGCTTCCCGTTCCAGATGCTCCCGCCAAAACTCCGCCCGCACCTGCGCCCGCGATTCACTCCGCGAACCGTCTGCGCCCAAGCCGGTCGAAACGACGCACGTCTTGCCGAGGCGATGGTCGAACGCCACGAGGCTGTCGTAAAACCTCACGTGGCAATCCGGCAATTCCAGGTCGTCCGGCGCGCGGCGCGGCAGTTTCGGCTCGACGAAGTTTTTCAGATCGTAGCCCCAATAGCCGAAACATCCGCCGAGCGGAAACGGCAGGTCAATTTCATCGAGCAACTCGTAGCGCGCCATCAAGGCATCCAAAACGTGCCACGGGTTGCCAAACTGAACGGAGCCGCCGACGTGAGGAGGAGGAGTGGTTGATTCCGTCACCGCATCCGTCCGCCGCCGGACGTCGCCGGCTACCGGGCAGGTAATTTCGCAACGCGATCCGAACGAACGAAACGTGAGAAATGGCCGGGCGGCAACGAACGAATACCGCGCCTGTGGCGAATCGAATCCTGCGCTGCGAAGCAACACCACGCCGGTCTCATCACCCAACGACTCAATGAGGGACTCCGGTGAGAGAACGGTCGGAACGTGTTGAATCAACGGGCGCATTCGATCATCAAACGCGACTCTCAAATCACGAAAACGCCATCGGCACGCGCTCGGGCGGGCCGACGCGCCGCTCGTATTCGAGGATGATCTCGACCGCCTCGTGGGGATCATCCGTCACGCGGGCCAGTTCGAGGTCGCCAGGGCTGATGTAGCCGGGCTGCTCCATCGCCTCCCGCATCCAGCGCAGTGCGCCGCGCCAGAATTTCCGGCCAAACAGGATCAGCGGAAACCGCGGAATCCGCTGCGTCTGCACCAGCGTGATGATCTCCGCGAACTCATCCAGCGTCCCGAAACCTCCCGGCATGAACACGAAGGCGAGGCTGTATTTGGCGAAGCAAACTTTGCGCGCAAAGAAATAGTGAAAGTGGATCGGCACGTTCGCATAGCGGTTGCCCTCCTGCTCGTGCGGCAACTCGATGTTTAGGCCCACGGACCGTCCCTTGGCGAAAGCCGCGCCCTTGTTCGCCGCTTCCATGATGCCGGGGCCGCCGCCGGTGATGACCGTGAGGTTGTGCTTCGCCAGTTCCCGGGCCAGCGCCTCGGCGGCGCGGTAGTAGCGGTCTTTGCGCGGCATCCGCGCCGAGCCGAAAATCGTCACCGCCGGGCTGACCCGGGACAACGTCTCGAATGAATCCACGAACTCGGCCATGATGCGGAAGATGCGCCACGGGTCTTCCCGGATGAAACTTGCGCCATGATTGTTCATGCGGCGGAGCTTATGGTCGGGACGGCGGGGAAACAAGCGCCGCGGAAAATTCGTCTAGGCAGTGGCGGCCGGTCCCTTACACTCCGCGCATGGACAAAGTGCGGTTGGGGATCATCGGCCTGGGCAACATCGGGAAGTATCACGCCGATTACCTTCAGAACAAAAAGGTCGCCCGTTGCGAACTCGTCGCCGTCTGCGATGCCGTCGCCCCGCTCGACCGTTACCTGCCGCTCAAGACTTTCACGGACGGCGAGACACTCATCAAATCCAGAGACGTGGACGCGGTGATCATCGCCACGCCCCATTTTCAGCACACGACGCTGGGCATCACGGCGCTCGAGGCGGGCGTTCACGCCATGGTCGAGAAGCCGATTTCTTCGCACAAAGCCGACGCGGAACGGCTGATCGCCGCGAGCCGGAGAAATCCCAAAGTCATCTTCGGCGGCATGTTCCAGATGCGCACCGAGCCCCGTTATCAGAAAGTGCAAAAGCTGATCAAGGACGGCGACCTCGGTGAGATCGTGCGGGTGAATTGGATCAACACCGATTGGTATCGCACCGAGGCCTATTACGCGAGCGGCGGCTGGCGCGCGACCTGGAAGGGCGAAGGCGGCGGCGTGTTGCTCAACCAATGCCTCCACAATCTCGACACGCTCCAATGGCTGGTCGGCATGCCCAGGCGCGTACGCGGCTTCTGCCAGCTTGGCCGCTTCCATCAGATCGAAGTCGAGGACAACGTGACCGCCTATCTCGAATGGGCCAACGGCGCGACGGGCGTATTCCTCAGTTCCACAGGCGAGGCGCCCGGCACGAACCGCTTCGAGATCGCCGGCACGCGCGGCAGGCTCGTCATGGAAAACAACCGGCTCGCCTTCACGCGGAACGAGGCGGACATGGTGACATTCAGCCAGATGGCCAGACAGGGCTTCGTCAAGCCGGACGTATGGAACGTCGAAATCCCCTTCGAGAATGCCATCGTGCCGCACGCCATCATGGTGCAGAATTTCGTGAACGCGATCCTGGACGGCGAACCGCTCATCGCGCCCGGCGCGGAGGGCATCCACTCCGTCGAACTGGCGAACGTCATGGTGTACTCGTCGTTGCTCGGCCAGACAATGGAACTCCCGATGGACGGCGCCGCGTGGGAGAAACAGTTGAACCAGCTCATCGGTGGGTCCACCGTGCGGAAGAAAGTGGTCCAGGTGGAGGCCACCGATTTCGCCAGCTCGTTTCGCCGGTGAACTGCGACGATTCGCTCAGCCAACCTTTGACCCAACCTGACCATGGCGCACAAGCACACAGCGCGCGGCGCGGCGGGCGCTGCCAGCACGGATTCACCCCTGCGCTTCGTCGAGGCGTTCCTGCGCAAACCGTTCACGGTCGGCGCGTGCTGGCCCAGTTCGCCCGTGCTGTCCCGCACGGTGGTGGAGAGCTGCGACTTCGCGCCGGGAGACACGGTGGTCGAGTTGGGGCCGGGCACCGGCGCCTTCACGGAGCTGCTGCTCGAACGGCTCGGCGACGGTGGGCGGCTGCTCGCGCTGGAAATCAGCCCGACGAACATTGAGGTCCTGCGGAGGCGGTTTCCGCGCGGTACCATGATCCACGACTCCGCGGAGCACTTGCCGCGGCATCTGGGCCGCCGGCGGGCCGATTGCATCGTGAGCGGCCTGGCGTGGGGCAACATGCTGCCGCGGCAACAGAACCGCATTCTTGAGGCGATCTTAAAATCACTCGAGCCGGGCGGGCAGTTCGTGGCGTTCGCCTACGTGCATGCGTTCTGGTTTCCCACCTCGCTGCGCTTTCGTCGCGCGCTGTTCCTGAATTTTGATCGCGTGGAAACGACCCCGATCATCTGGCGCAATCTGCCGCCGGCGTTTGTCTATCGCTGTTGGCGCGAGGCCGATGTCAGGCTTGGAGGAACGAAGTCTCCGGCGAAGAGCGGATTGGGGCACCGTCCACGCAGGAATTGACCCGGCCATGATTCTCACCGGCATTGGCGACGAAGCCGCCAACGGGATTGACGGCCAGATTCAAGCGACGAAGGAACTCGGTTGGAAACATCTCGAACCGCGCGGCATGGAAGTGCCCGGCTACGCGAAGGCCAACTTTCACGACATCCCGGACGCGGCGTTCGATGTCGCCGTGAAGAAACTGGAGACGGCGGGCGTGGGTGTTTATTGCTTCGGCTCGACGGTGATGAATTGGGCCAAGACGGTCGAAACTCCGTTCGATGTGACGCTGGGCGAAGTCAGGCGCGCGATTCCGCGGATGAAGCGCACCGGCGCGAAATTCATCCGCATCATGAGCTTCAAGCCGGGCGACGATGAGTTCAAGACGCCGCCCGAAGTTTTCCGCCGCGTGCGCGACGTGACGAACATGTTTCTCGACGAGGGCCTCCAGCCCGTCCACGAGAACTGCATGAACTACGGCGGCATGAGCTGGCAGCACGCGCTGGAGTTGCTCGATAAATGCCGCGGCCTCAAGTGGGTCTTCGACACCGCCAATCCGATTTTCAATCCCGACCGCAGCAAGCCCAAGCCCTGGCCGAAGCAAGACTCGTGGGAATTCTGGGAGCACGTCCGCGACCACGTCGCCCACATCCACGTCAAGGACGCCACCTGGAATCCGGCGAAGAATGACGCCGACTACAACTGGCCCGGCGAAGGTGCCGGACGCGTGCGCGACATATTGCAGGATGCCTTCGCGCACGGCTACAGCGCCGGCATCAGCATTGAGCCACACATGGTCGTCGTCTTCCACGACACCCAATCCAAAGAGGGCAACGACGATGCAATGCGCAAGAACTACGTCGGATACGGGCGGCGGTTGGAGAAGCTGATTGGCGGCATCCAGAAGCAATTGCCGCAGCATTCGTGACCACGGCAGGGTTTGCTCAGTGTCCGGCCGGGAGTCGGTACGTCATTACCGGTCACAGGAGGACGCGGAGCGTGCCGTTCATCAGCCAGCGGGCGCTCGCGCTGATGAGTTGCACTTCGTTCGACTTGGCCGTGGCGTTGAGGCTGATGACGCCGTTGGCCGAGTCGGTCAGCAGCGCATTATTGGAGAGCACGAGCAGCGTGAACGCGCCGTTCGTGCCGACTGTCATGTCGCCAGTAATGTTGGTGGTGACGTTGCTCAACGTGTTGGTCGCGCCGTCGGCGACGATTTGGGCGCGCAGCGTCGGAGCGGCGAGCAGCAAGGGAGCCAGGAATAGCGATGCTATTTTCATGATGGGTTTCACACTCATGGCCGTTTCAGGCGGAAGAATAGTGTCGGCAGCGCGGGATCGTTGGTGACGACGAAGACTTTGTTGCCGCCGTTGGTGGTGATTCCGTTTGAAATTATCTGCCACACCACGGGTGGAGTCAGGTTGGTGGCGCGTTCCAGGGAGAAGTTCAGCGCTGAAGTCGGCCAGGAGAGGGTGTAAGGGTTGAACGTGGAGAATGACAGTACGACGTAGTTCGTGTCGTTGATGACGTTCACGCAGGGCGAGAATTCGGAGGTGTTGTTGTTTGGGTCGGTGGCGGTGGCGGTGATGAACTGGCCGGCGGGAATGGGAACGGGATAGTTGAAGGAAAACGTCGCGTTGCCGGACGGGTCGGTGGTCGCAGTGGTCGAGTTGAGGAAAGTGCGGCCCTGGCCGAAGCCGGAGGAGTGACAGTTGGTGTTCGAGAAGAACTCGATGCGGAATGAGGTGTTGCTGCGGCTGTTGAGTGTCCCTTCAAGCAACGTGCTTGCGCCGATGTTTCTCGCCGCCGAGAGGATCGGGAAGTTTTGCAGGTTGTTCGCGCCGGCATCCAGGTCGCCGAAATCGTTGGTGGTCACTCCGGTAGTGCCGAGGTCAATGCCGAGGCCGGTGTTGGAGAAGATGGAGTTGCCGAGCACGGCGTTGTCGGTGCCGGCGGAAACTGAAATGCCTGCTCCTCCGTTGAAGGAGATGGTGTTGCCCATGCCCGCGCCAACGCCACCGATCTGGTTGAGCGAACCTTGCACGATCACACCCTCGAAGAAGTGTCCGAGGGGGCTGACGCCATCAATCTTGGTGCCGATGAAGTTGCCTTGCACCACATTCGCCTGGCCCTGGATTATCACGCCGTGCGAGCCGCCGGCGATCAGGTTGCGGCTGGCAGCGTTCGTCCCGCCAATCACGTTGCCGCTGCGGCCGGCGATCATCACGCCGAGGTTGCTCTGAATTGCGTTGGTGCCGGCTGCGTCGGTACCGATGAAATTGCCTTCGACGCGATTACTCGAACCGCCCAGATACACGCCCCCAGTGGCAGTGGGTCCGGAGATCAGATTGCTTCTGATGAGTATGCCATCCGACTCAACCATGAGTGCCGTGATGCAATTCGCGAGATGCGTCCGGCCCAAAACGTCGGTCCCGATGAAGTTTCCCTGCACCACCGACCCAGGGCAGCCTGCCAAATAAATCTGCCTTTCGTTGTTGCCGGAGATGATGTTCCGCGCCCCGGGCGTGCTGCCGCCGATGGTGCTTCCTTTGCTGCCGCTCAGGATAATCCCGTGGCGGTTGAAAACGACGTTCGAGCCCGTGAGACCGATACCGATGAAATTTCCCTGGATGGTATTCCCAGCGCTCTCACCGATCGTAACTCCAACGCCGGTGCTGGCAGTGTTTCCGGAAATTACATTCCGGGCCGCAACCAAGGTTCCGCCAATCCGGTTGCTGGAGCAACCCGGTAACAAGAAAGTGATCCCTCTTATCTGGAACCCTGTGGACCCGCCCGTGCGATCCGTTCCTATGTAGTTTCCCTCGATGACGTTGAAGCCGCCGGACGGAGAGCAATAGGTGCCATCGCCATAAATGCCGGTGCCGAACCGATTGATTGCGAATCCTCGGATCGTGTTGCTGGGGGAATAGAGGCGGAAGCCGGTGGGCACGAGGCCCAAGCCATCGAGATAAATCAGCGGCTGGCCGGCGAAGCCCGGTTGCGTGGTCGCGTCCAGCGTGGTCGCCGCGTCCATGAGGGCCGGCTGCGAGTTGGAGACGGCGATTGTCTTCGCGCCGGTGCCGATGGCGAAGCGGATCGTGTCGGGGCCGGTATGATTGTTCGCGGCCACGATCGCCTCGCGCAGGCTGGTGTGGTTGGTATTGGCCACTCCGTCGTCCACTTCGTTGATCGAGTTCACCACGATTACGTTTGTCAGCACGTCGCCCATGGTCAGGCGCGGTGAGAATTCCGAGGTGGAGTTCCGATCATCGGTGGCAGTGGCGGTCAGGAACATGCCGTTGGAAACAGCGACGGGCAGCACGGCGGTGAAGGCGACGAAGCCATTCGAATCGGTGGGAACGTTGGTCGCGCCGAGGAAGAATTGACCTTCGCCATGGCTGCTGGGATCGAGCGTGTCGTTGGCGAAGAATTCGATCCGATGCAGCGCGTTGGAAACGCTGTGCAACCGGCCTTGAATGGTGGTGACACCGTTGGAACTCAAGGCGGCACTCAGGAACGGAAAATTCCTGCGCCCCTCCGGTGCATTGATAAGATCGCCCCTGATTCCCAAACCGAAGTTGGAATGAATGGAGTTGCCGAGAATCGCGGTGCCCGGCGCGTTCGCGCCAGCGTCGATTCCACCACCCTCCGCCAAGGACGAATTGTCCACCAACAAGATGCCGTTGAAGGCGATCACATTGCCGCTGCCCGGAAGCGTTCCGCCGATGACGGTGTTGGTTGCGGCCATGCCTGCGTTGTAATCAATGCCAAAACCCGCGTTGCCCAGTGCGGTCACACCGTCGGCGGCGGTGCCAATCAAATTGCCTTCGATACGATTGCCAGCCGTAAGGGTATCGAGCAGGATGCCATTGCCCGGCCTGATGAGTGTCCCCGAAATGATGGGTTCAGTTCCAGAAATGACGTTGCGTTGTTCGGGAGAAATGCCGCCGATGACATGGTTCGACGCGCCGATGATGAAAATTCCAACGACGAAATTGCCGCGATCCAGCATGCCGGTCGGATCGGTGCCGATGAAGTTGCCTTCGATGCGATTGCCCCCTCGCGCGGAAATCTGGATGCCGCCCACTTGATCAAACAAAGCCGCACCCGTGCCGAAACGGTTGATGACCAATCCGCGCACGATGCTGTCGCCCCCCTGGAGCCGCAGGCCATACGTAATGCCAGCGAGTGAGCCGTCCAGTTCGATGAGCAACACGCCATCGTCTCCCATGAGCGCGATGTTCGGCGACGCGCCGGGTTGCGTGTAGCCGTCAATCAATACGGGGTCGTCAATCGCCGGCAAGGGAGAGAGCGGCCGGATGGTTTGAACGCCGAAACCGGGAATGCTGAACTCGATGGTGTCGCGCTCGGAGGAGATTGTGTAGGCGTTGGCATCGAGAATGGCCTGGCGCAACGAGCCAGGGCCGCTGTCGTTCACATTCTCGACCGTAAACGTCCGGCCCGTGAGGGAACTCGCCGCGAAGATCGCTGGCGAGAACTCGGAGGTGTTGCCCGTAGCGTCTGTGGCGGTGGCCGTGATGTAGCGACCGACCAGGTAAATGGCCGGCGACGTCGCTGTGAACGTCGCGTTGCCGCTACCGTCCGTCGTCACATTCGTCGAACCAATCCAGGACTGTCCCTCGCCATAGCCCGACGGATCGGCTTTGGCGCTGGCGTAGAAATCAATGGTGAAATTGGCGTTGGACCGGGAGTTCAGGCTGCCAGTGATGAGCGTGCCGGCGAGCGAATTGGTCGCGCTGGCAAGTAGTGGAAAGTTTTGCAGTTGATTGGCGCCAACGTCGGTGTCGTTCGTGTCATTCGCAGTGATTCCTTGCGCTCCCAAATCAATGCCGAGGGAAAAATCGGGAAAGGGGGAATTGGAGAAATTGGAGAAGATCGAATTGCCGCGGATGCTGTGGTTCACAACGCCGCTGAAAGCGGCCACCGCCACTCCCCGCCCGTTGTTGAAGGCGATGGTGTTCGCCCCGAACTGCGTTGTGTCTCCGATCTGGTGGTTCAAACCGCCAATCATAATGCCGCCGCTCTGATTCGGCAGGGCGGTTTGCCCGGCCGCGTCCGTGCCGATGCGATTGCCCAGGATCACCGAGTTCGTGCCGTCCATCGAGATGCCCCATCCGCCGTTGGCGGAAATGACGTTGCCCGCGTCCGCCTCGTTCCCACCGATGACCTGACGGGGGGAGTTCAGCGTGATGCCGTTGCCAGTGTTACTGCGCGTGACCGCGCCGGTCAGGTCAGTGCCGATGTAATTACCCAGAACGCGGCTCTCGATGCCCGCCACAATGCTGACGCCGGCGCCGCCATTCCCGGAAATCACGTTGCGTGCGCCCGCCGTCGTTCCGCCGACGATGTTTCGGGAACCGCCAATCGAGACGCCGTCAGAATTGTTGCCTTGATCGGAGCCGTCCACGCCCAGGCCGATGACGTTGCCGAGGACCTGGTTGTTGGTGAAGCCGATCCCGATGCCCCCCCCGTTGTTGCCGGAAATGAAATTGCGCGCAGCGGCGGTGCTCCCGCCAATCACGTTATTAGCGCTGCCAACGGAGACACCAGCGAAGGCGTTGCCTTGATCCAGCGTGCCGAGCCGGTTCAACCCGATGTAACAGCCCTCGATTCGATTTCCGCCACCGTTCACAAGCTTGATTCCGTTCCCGCGGAAGCCATTGATCACCAGTCCGCGCACGCTGCAGCCGCCGGCGCTAATGTGAAGCCCGTCAAAGTTGAACAGGCTCGCGCCACTCAACTCGATGATCGGCACCCCGGCGAAGCCGGGTTGCGTCGTGCCGTCAATTGTGACCGGCCGGGTGATGCCATCCAGAGGACTGGCGAGGCTGATGGTCAGGCCGCTCGTGGCGGGAATGTTGAAGTCAATGAGCGCAAGGCCCGTCGCCGAATTGGCGTCGAGAATCGCCTGTTGCAAAGAACCGGGGCCGCTGTTGTTGGTGTTGCCGACGGTGAAACGGTTTGGCAGGTCATCGTCCACAATCGTGAGCGTGGCCTGGCTGCGGGCGCCAAGCGTGGCGCCGCCGGTTGGGTTGCTTAACACCAGCTGCACCGTTTCCGGTTCTTCCGCCACGCCGTCGTTCAAGATCGGTACAGTGAACGTCTTGACGGCATCCACCCCGGTGAAGTTGAGCGTGCCATTCGTGGCGACGAAGTCGAGGCCGTTGGTCGCCGTGCCATTGATCGCTGAGAATGCGACCGAGACGCTGCCCTCTTCCTCGAAACTGCGGGTCACGGAGATCAACGCAACGCCGCCGGTTTCGCTCAAAGTGTAGGTGGCGCTGCTGAATTGGAACATCCCGACGCCGGCTCCCAAATTCTTCAGTCTTTCCATAGTGTCGGGCGACAAGTCATTGGTGACCTGAGTCCGATGACGGCCGGGAAGCGCATCAGGGTTATCCAGGAAATAGTATCGAAGCTTGGACCAATCCTCACGTGGGAGCAAAATGTGTCCAGGTATCTCGTCTCCGGGTTCGCAATCGTTTGTAGGACACAAGAAATTGAGATTCCTGACCACGTGCAGGTCCATGGAATTGCCGTTGGTGTTCCAGTCAACCGGCCCGAACTCCAGAACGAACGTGGTCTTCAATTCGTTTGTGCCCATGCGAATTGGTCCTACGACGACTCGATGGCTCTTGTGCGCTTCTGGACCGCCAATCCCAATACTTTCATCCAGATCGGTTTCATTCAAGGTGACGAATTCATGGCGGCTGAAGTCGAGCCGCCAGGGAAAGGACACGCGGTCGGAATCATTCCACAGGTAATTCATGATGCTGTGGTAATTTGGTTTGTAATTTATCCCGTCAAAATAACCCCCGTGGTGCAGACCCAAGAGATGCCCAAGCTCGTGCATTAAGGAACTCGGAACATAATCCAATTCAGGATCGGAAGAGATTGCCCCAAGCGTTAAATACAAGTCGCTCGCCACAAGGTCCCTGGCTTCACCACCGGCATAATCGACTTCATCGGCGAAAATGCAGTACCGATAGACGAGTTTTTTTGCCGCCAAGGCGTTGGCGTTTCCCTGCTGGCTGATCGTGCCGTAATAGTTCGATCTCAATACGTCGAACAAGGGAAACGCATTCGAGAGATTCAAACTTGCGAGATTCGTCCAGGACGCGTAGGGCAGGTTGACCTGATCCCGTTCCAAGTGCACTGTTATCCCATTCTTCAGGTCGGGATTCTGCACCAGTTCATTGGGCGCGTTATTGAAGCCGTCGTTCTGTCCCGAGCCTGTTAGAATCCGGTTGAGATTATTCATGTTGGGGGCGCGACCGGCCATGGCGTCAATTTCAACATAAATGTCCTTGTGCATCGGATTGGCGTTCGTCAGAACCAAATCAATTATCCCATCTTCATCGAAATCAAAGCCCCGGGTTTCCCACGCGTCAGCAATGGCATCGCCGTCAGTATCCACGGGGGAGAATTCGGATGTGTTCCAGTCCTGAAGGTCCGTCGCAGTGGCGGAGACTCGCTGGTCGGCGAGGGAGAAGGAATTGGTGAATTCCACCGACCCTTCCGCGTCCGTGATCACGATGGTCTCGCCGAGGAGCCGTTGGCCTTCCCCAAAACCAGAGGCATCGGCCGCGGCATTGGCAAAATACTCAATTCGATAAGAACGATTCGTCTTGCTGTTGAGCGTCCAACTGATGTTGTGGAATCCGTAAGATGGATAGAAGCCTACTCGCGTGACCACCGGATAGTTCTGGAGGTCGTTGGTGCCAGAGTCGCCGTCGCGAATGTCGTTCACGGTGAACGAGTCGTTGCCCAGGTCTATGCCCCGGCCGCTGTTTCCCCAGATCAGATTTCCGAGAATGGGGTTGTGTTCGCCAGAGGCGATGACAACCCCGTGCCCGCGCTGCAGGAGAGTGGTACCGTTGGAGAAAATCACGTTGCCCTCGCCGGCATTGGTCCCACCGATGGAGTTCCAGTCACCTTGAACGAACACTCCGACGCCCCGGTTACCGGTGGGCGTCGTGCCGATTCGATTTCCCCGGAGGAGGTTGCTGACCGATCCAGTTCCCAGAGTTCCCATACCGATGTGGACTCCGTTGCTCTGATTTCCTGAGATGTAGTTCCGGTCATCCTTTGTGGACCCACCAATGAGGTTGTTCGTAGAATCAAGGATCGCAACTCCGTGGCCGCCATTGCCGAGGTAATTCGCTCCGCCGAACCCAGGTCCGGCGCCGACCACATTGCCCCGGACTTGATTCCCGTTAGCGCCGCCGCTGATTTGCAGCCCATCCGCGCCATTCTCGGCGATGGTGTTCCCCTTCACCACATTGCCTACTGAGCCGGTGCCCAATGCGCCGCGCCCGATGAACACTCCGTTATTGCTGTTGGCGACGATGTAATTGGCGGCGAATGCCACCGCGCCAACGAAGTTGTTCGTCGAATCCAGAATTGCAACCCCGTGCCCTCCATTTGGCACGCGGGTCTGACCGTCCTGTCCCAATCCGATGGAATTTCCGACGGCCTGGTTGCCTACGCCGCCGCGACCGATTTCGATCCCGTCCACGCTATTTCCGCCGATGATGTTGCCGTTCCCAACGGCTCCGCCAATTCTATTGAATGACCCATTAAGGATCGTAACGCCGAGCAGGTTGCCCAACGGCAGGGTGCCCGCCACGTCCGTCCCGATGAAGTTTCCCTGGACGACGTTGCTGCACCCGGCTTCGATGATGATTCCGTCGGCGGTGTTGCCCGAGATGAGATTCCGCTCGTCCGCGCTCAATCCGCCAATGACGTTCGCGGTGGCATTTGTAAGGTAGATCCCCGGCCCGAGGTTAGGCTTCGCCGTCGAGCCATTCTTATCCGTGCCGATGTAGTTCCCAAGAATCTGATTTCGCGTCGGACCTGGAACCGGGCCGACTTCGAGGGCCGCCATGAGAATCCCCGCGTCGCTGTTGCCTGAGATCACGTTCCGTGCGCCGGCAGTCGAACCGCCAATCGTGTTGTCCGCCGGATAATCGCCGCTGGTGCCGCCAAGGGCGTTCAAGACAATGCCCCCATGGAGATTCGGCAAAGCAGTCGTGCCGTTGAGATCCAATCCAATGTAATTGCCCTGAATCACGTTGTGATGGGCGCCACTATTCAAAAGCTGAATGCCGGTGAAGCGATTACCCGAAATGACGTTCCGCGCGGCTGGCGTTGTGCCGCCAATCAGGTTGTTGGGCGACCGGACGAGGACAATCCCCTGGTTGGTATTGCCGCGCGCCAACGTGCCGGTCGCGTCGGTGCCGATGTAGTTGCCTTGAATCGTATTGTTGCCATTAGTGACCAGCGCAATTCCAGCGAAGGCAAATCGGTTGATGATCAGCCCTTGGATCGTGTTCCCACCGGAATAGATCTCGAGCCCGTTAGCGGGAGGGCATGAAGCACCACTGATTTCAATGAGGGGCGGCCCCGTATAGCCCGGCCCGCCTTGCGACCAACCGTCAATGGTGACTGGGCTGGTGATGAACGGCAGTCGGGTCAGTGGTGAAATCGTCTTCACGCCACCGCCTGAGATACTGAACACGATCGTGTCCAGATCCGTTGTCGCGTTCGCATCCTCAATGGCCTTCCGGAGCGTGCCGTTGAACGGACTGGAATCCGTGGCCTTGGTGACGGTGAACGTCGCGCCGGGCAGCAGAGTCCTTGCGCAAAGCAGAAGACAGAGCGCCGCTGCCAGCCAGCGGAGAGGGCGTGTCGACCGGTACGCCCCGGGGTTGGAAGTTTGTTCTGTATCAAGTTGGGTCTTCATATCGGGCCTTCTGTTTTAGTTCATGTTCAATCACGGCCAACGCAGGCGGTAGTAACGCTGCGGAATGGCAGGCGCGTTGGTGTCGGTGAAAAGATAACGCGGCGTGGCGGGGCCGAGGAAATACCAGTCCGCGAGGTTGGTCGAGTATTCCACGCTGAAGGCGCCGGCGAGGGAGTTGGTGAGCGCAAAGGTCACGTTCGTACCGCCGAGGCCGGCGACGTTCGTCATGTAGAGAAACGGGCTGTTTGGAAAGTAGTTCGTGAGGAGCGTATCCAGTTCGGATTGACTGACAATGCCATCGCCATCGGTGTCGCCGGGAACAGGAATGCCGTTCGGCGGGGTGAAGACGGATTGGAAGGTAAAACTCTGTTCCGCGGCAAAAGGCGAGCCGGCAAAGGAAGTGTCCACGGCTTGCACGCTCCAATAATAACGCTGACCGGCAGGAAGAGTAAGGGTCTGGAAGCTGCCCGCTTGCACATTACCAAGTTGAGGCAAGCGACGCAGGCCGGTGGTGGCCGCCATCGAGGCAACGATTTCTGAGCCGCCGGGTGTTGTGCCGACGCGCAGGTTATAGGAGAGGCCGGTCGCGGGCGTTTGGGAGTCGGCAGCCATACCCCACGTGAAGGTGGGGGTAATGCCGGCAAGGGTCACGTTCAGCCCTGACGGCGCGGTGGGCGGCGCGTTCGTGTTTGGCGTGTTGTTCCGCCATACCTGGAAGATGGCGCCGGAGGCGTCTCCATTCGTCGTTCCGGTTATCAGGAAGTCCAGCCGACCGTCGCTGTCATAGTCAGCCCACGCTGCCGTGCCAAGAGAGACGCCTGGCAGGCCCGCGTTGATGTTCGTAAACCCGCTGCCCGTGTTCCGCCACACTTGGGAAATCCTCGCGGTCCCATCCGTCGTTCCGGTTATCAGGATGTCCAGTCGTCCGTCATTGTCGTAGTCACCCCATGCCGCGGAAGATTGGCTAACTCCGGGCAGCCCCGCGTTAATGTTAGTGAAGCCGCTGCCCGTGTTCCGCCACACTTGGGAAACGCGGGTGCCGGTGTTTCCGGTCAACAGGATGTCCAGGCGCCCGTCATTGTCGTAGTCGCCCCACGCCACAGAAGAAAAGAAAACTCCGGGCAGCCCGGCGTTGATGTTGGTGAAGCCGCTGCCCGTGTTCCGCCACACTTGGGAAATGAGGCCGCCGATGTCGTTGGTTCTCCCGGTCAGCAGGATGTCCAGTCGCCCGTCATTGTCATAATCGCCCCAGGCCACCGAACCAAGAGAGACACCGGGCAGCCCGGCGTGGCTTTCGCTAAATCCGCTGCCAGTGTTCCGCCACACTTGGGATATGAAGCCGGTGCCGGTGTCCCCGGTCAGGACGAAGTCCAGTCGTCCGTCATTGTCATAATCGCCCCAAGCCACGGAAGAACGGGCAACTCCCGGCAATCCCGCATTGTTGGTGGCGAACCCGCCGCTGCCGGTGTTCCGCCACACTTGGGAAAGGAGGCTGAAGACGTTGTCGCCTGTCAGCAGGAAGTCCAGCCGCCCGTCGTTGTCGAAGTCGCCCCACGCCACGGAAGAATCGTAAACTGGCGGCAGCCCTGCGTTGAGGTTGGTGGTGAATCCGGTGCCGGTGTTCCGCAGCACCAGGGAAGTTACCAAGTTCCCCGGTAAAATGCCGGTGACCAGAATATCCAACCGTCCGTCGTTGTCGTAGTCACCCCAGGCAAGGGAAGAGTGGTAAACTCCCGGCAGCCCTGCGCCGATGTCGCCGAAAACGGGCACCGTGAAACTCTGATTCGCTCCGAAAACAACTTCGAGATTGTTCGAAGCCACCACGCGGAAATGGTACGTGAAGCCGCCAAAGACACCGGTGACCGTCTCGCTCAAGTTCGTGGTGACCCCGTTTGCGGGCAAGGCACGCACTGGAGTGACGTTGCCGTAGTTCGTCGTGGTGCCCCATTCGATCCATACGCTGGTCGGAAAACCGACCGGATGCGCGCGGCCGTTCAGCGTGGCAGTGGGTGGGTTGATGTCCGTCGCCGGCAAAGTGGCCGCGCGCAACGCGTGAAAGAGCAGATCGTTGGTGCTGAACTGGCCCGGTGCAAAGGTAAACACGCGCACTTCGTCAATCGTGCCGTTAAAGAAGGAATTGCTCACTCCTCCTCCCAGCGCGTTGGTGCCAAAATTGCAGCCAATGGTAAAATTCCCAGCCGGCTGGCTCGGAGCGTTGGTCGTCGGTGGTCCGTTGGGGGTCCCGTTGAAATAGAGCCTGTTGGTCCCATTGTTCCGCACCAGGGCAATGTGCGCCCAGACTCCGGGAGAGGCCGTTGCAGTTCCATCGCCGACCCCGGAGGCGCCGTTTGTTGCCGCCAGCGCAGCAAAGTAATAACCGTTACCGTGCTCAATTATCCATGCTCCCACGCCGACGAAGCCGTTCTTGGCAATGAATTGGGAGATGTTGTTGGTGATATTGGGCCTGACCCACGCCTCGACGCCGAAATTGTCAGTGGCGGTGGAAACGACGGCGTTGCTGAAGAATTGGTTGGTGCCATTGAAATGGACGGACAGCGAACTGCCCAGTCCATTGGCCGCGCCGGGCGAGACGGCGTTGGTGTAGCGCGGACTGTTCACCTGCCGGGCGTGATTGAGGCCCAGCAGATCGGCCGTCGTGTTCGTCACGGCCACGCCGGACGCCGCGCCCGGATCATTTTCGCCGAGCCGATACCAGGCGACGTTGGTGACGGCGGCGTGTGCGCAGGTGGCGAGGAGAGCGGCACAGAATGCCGCCAAGAGGAGAGTGGTAATTTGAATTTTCATAACTTTGACAGGATGCTTTGGCGGTTGGGTCACGGTAATTGCAGCCGGTGCAAGCACAGGTGGGTTCTATTGTGCCTCCAGTCGGAAGAATGCCGCGCCGTCCGGCGAGCTGAATTGAAATTCCAGTTTGCCCTCGGCGTTGATGGTCGTTTGCGGCGTGGTCATCGGGAAGGGGAAGAAGTTAATCAGGTCCGTGGACTTCTCCACGCCGATGGTGAGGGTGAAGAGGCCGGTGAACGCATCGCGCGCGAGCAGCGGTGAGTTCACGTTCAGGGCCTGGAGTTGGGATTGGGTGAAGAATCCAATCGCATTCAAGTTGGAAACAGCTCCGCCAACGTTGTTGAAGAGCGTGTTGACGAGGCTGGTCTGGCTCACCTGGAAGTTGAAACCCAGCGACGACAGCAGGAGTTCCGAGGCGTCGTTCAGGCCGTCGCCGTCCCGGTCCTCGGTGAACGAGAGCGAAAGGCCGCTGAGTTGGATGTCGAACGGGTTTTCGTCCTCGTCGTTGCTGGCGATGTGCAGCGTGGCGGTATTCGTCCCGGTACTGATGGGTGCGAAGCGCACGGTGAAGGTGGTGTTGCTGGTCGGCGCGACTGGCGCAACGGGCGTCGTGATAACGCTGAACAGCGCCGCGTCCGATCCACCTATCGTGATGGCGAGGCCGGTGAGTTCGCCATTGCCGGTGTTGTTGATGGTGAATACACGGCTCTGTGTGTTGGTGCCGACGACGAAGTATTGGCTGGTGCCGCCGTTGGAAATGTTGGTGCCCGATTGCGACACGCCGATTTCGGCGACGGGCGGCGGCGGCACGCCGAAGACATAGACGGCTCCGGACTGAGCGGCGTTGTCGTTATTCTGATCGCCGTTGACGCCAGTGGCGCTGCTGTTCTCAAGGGGCGCTCCGACCGCCACCAGATTCCCGGCCATCGCCACCGACGAGCCAAACAAATCATTCGACCCGGTGTTGCTGGCTTTGAAGTACTCCCGGAAACTCCACGCTGCTCCATCGCGCACGTACAGGTGAGCAGCGCCGGAGTCGGGCGCGCCGTTGTTGTTCTGGTCGCCATTGACGCCCGTGGCGTTGCTGGCCTCGTAAGGTACACCGAGCACCATGGTGTTAGCCGATATCGCCACCGACCAGCCGAGGAAGCTTGCGCCTTGCGGGGTCCAGGTCGTCCCGTTGCGCACGAAGACGTAAACAAAGCCAGAGCCGGCCACCACGGTATTAGCCGATATCGCCACCGACGAGCCGTTGATGCCGCTGAGATGGGCTTGCTGGGTCCAGGTCGTCCCGTTGCGGAAGAAGACATAGGCACCCGCACCAAACGCATACGCTCCGACCACCACGGTGTCGCCCGCTATCGCGACGGATGCACCGAACTCGTCGAACTCCTGGGTGTTGCTGGCCTTGAGGTAAGCCTGCTGCGTCCAGATGGTCCCGTTGCGCACGAAGACGTAGGCCGCGCCGGGCGATTGCAGGTCGTTGTTGGTTTGGTCGCCGTTGACGCCGGTGGCGTTACTGTCTTCGCCGACGGCACCGACCACCACGGTGTCGCCCGCTATCGCGACAGAGGCACCGAACCCGTCGTTCTGCTGGGTGTTGCTGGCCTTGAGATACGCTTGCTGCGTCCAGTTCGTCCCGCTGCGCACGAACACGTAGGCCGCGCCGGAGTAGTTCGCGCCGTTGTTGTTTTGGTTGCCGTTGACTCCCGTGGCGTCGCTGTGCTCGTTCATTGCCCCCACCACAATTGTGTCGCCCGCTATCGCCACGGACCCGCCGAACTGGTCAAGCGCCTCGGTGTTGCTGGCCTTGAGGTAAGCCTGCTGGACCCAGAAGTCTCCGTTGCGCACGAACACGTAGGCGGCGCCGGAATTGCCCGCGCTGTTGTTGGTTTGATTGCCGTTCACGCCCGTGGCGTTGCTGTCCTCCAAAGGCGCCCCGACTACCAGCGTGTCGCCCGACACCGCAATCGCATACCCGAATTTGTCGCCTGCTCCAGCGTTGCTTGCCTTGAGATAGGCGTGCTGGGCGAACCGCGGAAAACTCTGGTTCGTGCCGAACGCGACGCCGAAGCTGTTCGAGGCCACGGCGCGAAAATGATAGGAGACACCGGGAATCAGGCCACCGATCGCCGCGCTGAAATTCGTGTTGCCGTTGCCGCTGCCCAACGCCAGCGGCGGAGTGGCGAAGCCGTAATTCGTCGAGAAGCCCCACTCGAACCACCCGCTGGCGCTCGTGCCTTTCGGGTCGGCCACACCGTTAAGCGTGGCATTGGTCTGTGTCAAAGCGCTCGCGGGCAATGTCTGCACCGAGGGAGCAAGCGACTCCACTTCAATCGAGCCGTCCACCGACAGGTTGGTGAGCCAGCGAAGTCCTGGGTCGAGCGCCGGCAGCGTGATGGTCGCGAATGAACCGTTAAATGCTCCGGCGAACAGCGGGAAGCGGTCGCCCGCCGCCAAAGCCGTCGGGCCGATCTTCGTCACCGTGAGCGCGCCGCCGTAGGTGAGAAGGCTCGCCACCTGGATCTGATCGTTGGTCAAGGCCGCGCCGGTCTTGCTGACTTCCATGAAGATCGCGCCCTGCAACGAGGGCGGACTGCTGAAACGCATAACGCCGATGGACGCACCGGGGCTAAGGGCGCCACCGGGCAAAACCGACACACTGCTGCTGAAGGTGCCGCTGCCGGTCAGTGCGGCGTTGGCAGCGATGGTCAGTCCGCCGCCGAAGAAATGCGAGCCGTCGCCTGCCAGAAAGAGCGTGGCCGGGCTGACGCCATTGCCGACGCGGAAGGGTTGTCCATTGTTGACGGAGCTGTTCTTGGTCGACACGGTGCCGCCGTTCAATTCGAACCGCCCCGCCGTGTTGGTCACGAGCAAGCGATCCACTTCCACCAACCCCGCCACCAGGACGTTCGTGCCGCGGCGCACATCCAACACGCCCGTGCCCGCCGCGTTGGTCACGCGCAGGGTTCCGTCCACCGTGACGCGATTGTTTGCCGAGAGGCTGTTGAACCCGAGGAACAAGTTGCCGGACAAAAGAGTCGCGCCGTTGTCCACCTGCAATCGGTTGCCGACGCCGAAGCTGCCCACCACGAGATCATTCCGGTTGCTCCACAGCGTGCCCGCGCCGGTGATCACGGCCAGATTGTTGTTCGCTGTGCTGCCGTTCACGCCGATGGTCGCGTTGCTGCTCAACACCGTCGCGCCGTTGCTCGCAATCAACACGTTGCCGTTCCCGGCTTCGCCCACGACCAAGCCGCCCAGATTGTTCCAACCCGAACCGCCGCCCGTCAGAGTGACCGTGTTGCTGTTCGCGCCGAAACCAGAGCCAATGTAACCATCGTTGCACGCCAGCCAGCCGCCTTCGCTCACGTCCACGCGGCTTCCCACACTTCCCGCACCCAGATACAGGAAAGTTTCATTGCTCCACACCGAACCCGCGCCCGTGACGATTACTTGATTGCTGACGGCCGAGGATCCGCCCACCGAACCGGTGCCGCTCCACACCGTGGCGCCGTTGCTCACGACGAGGCGGTTGCGGCCCGCCTGGCTGCCGATCGTCAGGAAGGAGCGATTGGTCCAGAGCGAACCTGGGCCCGTCACCAACGCCTCGTTGTTGCTGGCGCTGCCGAAGTCGCCGACGTAGCCGTTGTCGCAGTGGGCCAGCCCGCCGGCTTCGATGACCAGCCGGTTGCTGCGCTCGTTGAAGCCCACGTACATATCGAACTGATTGCTCCACACCGAGCCGCTGCCGGTCACGAGTGTGAAGTTGTTGCTGCTGCCGGGCTGCCGACCCAGATAGCCATACCGGTTGGCGACCCAGCCGCCGTTGCTCACGATCAACTGGTTGTCACGACCGGACCGGCCAATGTCGAGGTCCAATCGGTTGTTCCAGATCGAGCCGCCGCCGGTCACCAGTGCGAAGTTGTTGCTGCTGGTGACCGTTTTGCCGAGCACGCCGTTATTGTCCACCACCAGCGCGCCGTCGCTCACCACCAACTGATTTTCCCTGGCGCCGTTGCCCACATACAGGTCGGCCCGGTTGCTCCAGGTCGAGTTGGTGCCCGTCACCAAGGCCAGGTTGCCAAGGCTCGATGCGCCGACAGACGCGTTGCTGTTCACCACCCATCCGCCGTTGCTGACGACCAGCAAGTTCCCGGAACCCGACCCGCCCAGACTCAGGTCAGCACGGTTGCTCCAAAGCGAGCCACTTCCCGTCACCAGCACAGTATTGCTCGGGCTGAAGATGGACCTGCCGACAAAGGCGTTGCTGTTCACCACCCAACCGCTGCTGTTCACGTCCAACCGGTTCGCGGAGCCCAACTCGCCCACGATCAGGTCCAGCCGGCTGCTCCACAACGAACCCGGACCGCTGACTGTCGCCGAGTTGCTATTGGCGTTCCCACCGAAACCCCCACCGTGACCGAGGGTGCTGGAACTGCCGGCCAGGACCGTTGCCCCGTTGCTCACGACGAGCCGGTTGGCGGCGCCATTGGTGCCGACAATGAGCGCGCCTCCCATGAACCAGCGCGCGCTGGGGCTGACCAGACGAACTTCGTTCGAGTTGGCGGTGTTGTTGCGTCCGATCAGTCCGTTGGCGGAGTTGGTCAGCAGCGCGTTGTCGGACAGCACGAGCAACGTGAACGAGCCGTTGGTGCCCACCGTCACGTCGCCGGTGAAGGTGTTGGTGACGTTGCTCAACGTGTTGGTCGCGCCGTCGTTGACGATTTGCGCGTGCAGCGTCGGAACTGCGAATAGCAACAGAGCAAGGATGATTCGAAATGTTTTCATAGTCAGTTCATACTCATGGCCGTCTCAAGCGGAAGAACAGGGTTGGGGAAGCGGGATCATTCGTGACGGTGAAGACTTTGTTTCCGGCATTGGTCGTGATGCCGTTTGAAATCACCTGCCAGATCACGGGCGGGGTCAGGTTGGTGGCGCGTTCCAAGGAGAAGCTCAGCGCCGAGGTCGGCCAGGAGAGGGTGTACGGGTTAAACGTGGAGAAGGACAGCACGACGTAGTTCGTGTCGTTGATGACGGTCACGCAGGGAGAGAATTCGGACGTGTTGTTACCCGGGTCGGTGGCGGTGGCGGTGATGAACTGGCCGGCGGGAATCGGCGCGGGATGTTGGAAGGAAAACGCCGCGTTGCCGGAGCCGTCCGTGGTGGCGGTTGTGGCGTTGAGGAAGGTGCGGCCTTGGCCAAAGCCGGAGGAGTGGCAGTTGGTGTTCGAGAAGAACTCGATGCGATACGACGTGTTGCTGCGGCTGTTGAGCGTCCCTTCAAGCAGCGTGCTCGCGCCAATGTTTCGCGCCGCTGAGAGTATGGGGAAGTTTTGCAGGTTGTTCGCGCCGGCATCAAGGTCGCCGAAATCGTTGGTGGTCACGCCCAAGGCGCCGAGGTCAATGCCCAGGCCGGGGTTGGAAAAGATGGAGTTGCCGAGCACGGCATTGCTGACGCCGGCGGAAACCAAAACGCCGCTGCCCGTGTTGAAGGCGATGGTGTTACCCGCGCCCGCGCCGATGCCGCCAATCTGGTTGAATGAATCCTGCACCAGGATTCCGTGGCCGGTGTTCGTGAGCGCACTGACGCCATCAATCTTGGTGCCGATGAAGTTGCCTTGCACGATGTTTGACTGGCCCATGATCGTGATGCCGCCGCCGCCGGAAATGAGGTTGCGGCTGCTCGCGTTGGTTCCACCGATCACATTGGCGGACCCGATTATGACGCTGCCGCTCAGAATCGCGTACGTGCCGGTCACGTCCGTGCCGATGAGATTGCCCTCAACGCGACTCGAGCTCAGAGACACGCTGCCGTTGAACCCTGCGCCACAGAGCAAGTTGCTCTTGATGAGCGCTCCCTCGACAGCTATTGCGGTTTGGCTGGGGCCAAGATTGGTGCGGCCGGTCACGTCCGTGCCGATGAAGTTGCCCTGCACCACCGATCCGGAGGAACCCACCAGGTAAAGTTGGATGCCGAGAATGGAGATATTCCCTGAGATCAGATTGCCCGCCCCCGGCGTACTGCCGCCGATCACCGTTCCCCGGCACCGATCCAGATACAGGCCGCCGAGGGGACTGATGCCGATACCATTGCCCACCGCATTGGTTCCGGTCCGGTCGGTCCCGATGAAATTGCCGGCAATCGTATTCCCCGGGCTGTCGGTGGCAAAAACTCCCGCCCGGTTGTTGCCGGAAATCAGGTTTCGGGCGGCAGCCGTCGCGCCGCCAATCCGATTGCTGGGACAACCGGAGATGAGGTAAATCCCGAAATCCTGGAATCCAGCAGAACCGCTGCCCGTCGGATCCGTTCCCAGATAGTTTCCTTCGATCGAATTGAAACCGCCGAACGGAGAGGCAAACGTGCCATCGCCATAAATGCTGTAGCCGAACCGGTTGATTGCGAAGCCGCGGATCGTATTGCTCGGAGAATACAGTCGGAAACCAGCCGGTACTAGAAGCCTGCCATCGAGATAGATCAGCGGCTGCCCGGCAAAGCCCGGTTGCGTGGTCGCGTCCAGCGTCGTCCCGGCGTCCATAATGGCCGGCTGCGAGTTGGAGACGGTGATCGTTCGCGGCCCGCTGCCGATGGCAAAGCGGATCAGGTCCGGGCCGGGATGATTGTTCGCAGCCACAATCGCCTCGCGCAGGCTGGTGTGGTTGGTATTGGCCACGCCGTCGTCAACCTCGTTGATCGAGTTGACCACGATCACGTTCGTCAGCACGTCGCCCACGGTGAGGCGGTGGGAAAATTCCGACGTATTGTTCCGATCATCCGTGGCTGTGGCCGCCAAGAACGTGCCGTTGGAAACGGCGACGGGCAGTCCGACGGTGAAGGCGACGAAGCCATTCGAGTCAGTCGGGACATTGGTTGCGCCAATGAAGAGCTTGCCTTCGCCGTGGCTGCTGGGATCGAGAGTGTCGTTGGCGAAGTACTCGATCCGATGCGGCGCGTTGGAAACGCTGTGCAGCCGGCCTTGAATGGTGGTGAGCCCGTTGGAACTGAAGGCTGAACTCAGCAGCGGAAAGTTCCCGCGACCCTCTGCCGAGTTGACGAGATTGCCCTCAATGCCGAGTCCGATGTTAGAGTGGATGGAATTGCCGAGAATGGCGGTATTCCGGGCGTTTACTGGATCGGCAATACCTCCGCCAAATTGCGGAGCGAGAGGCACGGGAAACAAGCGGCCGTTGAAGGCGATCACATTGCCGCTGCCGGGCAGCGTTCCGCCGATGGTGTTGCTGGTTGCAGCCGCCCCGCCCAAAATGCTGATGCCGAAACTCGCGTTGCCCAACGCCGTGACGCCGTCGGCCGCGGTGCCGATCAAGTTGCCTTCGATGCGATTGCTGGCCACCCCGTTGACCTGGATGCCATCGCCTTGCCTGAGACATCCGGGCCCGCACGTGATGAGTTCCGTTCCGGAAATGACATTGCGCTGGTACGGAGCAGAGCCGCCGATCACATTGTTCGAGCAATTGAATAGGTTGCCGTAGATGGAAACCCCCGCAAGGAAGTTGCCTCGGGCCTGCGTGCCGGTCGGGTCGGTGCTGATGAAGTTGCCTTCGATGCGATTGCCGCCGCGCACCGTGATTTCGATGCCTCCCACTTGATCGGATGAACTCGCGCCCGTGCCGAAACGGTTAATGACCAGTCCGCGCACGATGCTATCACCCCCTTGGATTCGCAGGCCATACGTAATACCGGCCAGCGAGCCGTCCAGTTCGATGAGCAACACGCCGTTGTGCCCCGTGAGCGCGGTGTTCGGCGAAGCACCGGGTTGCGTGTAGCCGTCAATCAACACCGGGTCGTCAATCACCGGCAAGGGAGAGAGCGGTCGGATGGTTTGAACGCCGAAACCGGGGATGCTGAATTCGATGGTGTCGTGCTCAGACGTGTTATAGGCATTCGCATCGAGAATGGCCTGACGCAACGAGCCTGGGCCGGTGTCGTTCACATTCTCAACCGTGAACGTGCGGCCCGGAATTGAACTCGCCGCGAAGATCGCCGGCGAGAACTCGGAGGTGTTGCCCGCCGCGTCCGTGGCGGTAGCCGTGATGTAGCGACCGACCAGGTAGATGGCCGGCGACAACGCGGTGAACGACACGTTGCCGCTGCCGTCGGTCGTCACATTCGTCGAACCAATCCAGGACTGGCCTTCGCCATAGCCCGACGGATCGGCTGCGGCGTTGGCGTAAAAATCGAGCGTGAAATTCGTGTTGGGCCGGGAGTTCAGGCTGCCGCTGATGAGCGTGCCGGTGAGTGAATTGGTCGCACTGGCAAGCAGCGGATAGTTTTGCAGTTGATTGCCGCCGACGTCCGTGTCGTTCGTGTCATTCGCAGTGATTCCTTGCGTTCCCAAATCAATGCCGAGGGCAAAATCGGGAAAGATGGGATTGGAGAAATTAGAGAATATTGAATTGCCGCGGATGCTGTTATTCAGTGTACCGCCGGAACCGACAAACACTCCCCGTCCATTGTTGAAGGCGATGGTGTTCGCCCCGAACTGGGTCGTGTCCCCAATCTGGTGGTTCAAGCCACCAAGTGTGATTCCACCGCTCTGATTCGGCAGGGCGTTTTGCCCGGTGGCGTCCGTGCCGATGCGATTGCCCAGGATCAACGAGTTCGTGCCGTCCATCGAGATGCCCCATCCGCCGTTGGCGGAAATCACGTTGCCCGCGCCGGCTGTGTTCCCGCCGATGACGTGGCGGGGGGAGTTCAGCGTGATGCCGTTGCCGTTGTTGCTGCGCGTGAGGGTGCCGGACAGGTCAGTGCCGATAAAATTGCCCAAAATGCGGCTTTCGATGCCGGCGGCAATGTTGACGCCCGCCCCATTCCCGGAAATCACGTTGCGCGCTCCCGCCGTCGTCCCGCCGATGATGTTCTGTGAACTGGTAATCTGGATGCCATCCGAGCTGTTGCCCTGGTCGGAGCCGTCCACGCCCAAGCCAATGACGTTTCCGAGGACCTGGTTGTTGGTCCCGAAGCTGAGCAGGATGCCCAGGGAGTTGTTGCCGGAGATGAAATTGCGCGCGGCGGGGGTGCTCCCGCCAATCACATTGTTCGCGCTCTGCACGTTGACGCCAAATGATCCATTGCCTTGATCCAGCGTGCCGAGCCGGTTCAACCCGATGTAACAGCCCTCGATCCGATTCTGGCCGCCGTTAAAGAGTTTGATGCCGTTCCCGCCGAAACGATTGATGACCAGCCCGCGCACCGTGCAATGGCCGGCGCTGATCTGGAGTCCGTCAAAGCCGCCCACGCTCGTGCCGTTCAACTCGATGATGGGCGCGCCCGCGAAACCGGGCTGGGTCGTGCCGTCAATCGTGACCGGTTTCGTAACGGTGGGCAGTGCGCTGCTGGGGCTGATGGTCAGGCCGTTCGTAGCCGGGATGTTGAAATCAATGATGGCCAGGCCGCCGGTCACCGAGTTCGCATCGAGAATCGCCTGGCGCATGGAGCCGGCGCCGCTGTTGTTGGTATTGCTGACGGTGAAGTGGCTGGGGGGGTCGTCGTCAATGATGGTAAGGGTAGCCTGGCTGCGGACGCCAAGCGTCGCGCCGCCGGTTGGGCTGCCTAGGACCAACTGAATTGTTTCCGGTTCCTCCGCAGTGCCGTCGTTCAAAATCGGGACGGTGAACGTCTTGACGGATTCAGAACCACTGAAACTTAACACGCCATTCGTGGCCGCGTAGTCCAAGCCATTGGTCGCGGTGCCGTTAAGGGTGGAGAATGAAATCGAGACGTTCGCTTCGGCCTCGAAAACGCGGGTCACGGAAATCACGGCCAAACTGCCCGTCTCACTCAGACTGTAGCTGGACTCGCTGAATTGAAACAATCCCGTGCCCGTTCCGAGTTTCTCCAATTCCTCCAGAACGCTTGGATCCAAGTCATTCGTGAGCAGATCGATGACGGGCGTGCCACTTTCGGGGGCGTCCAGAAAATAGTAGCGCAGCCTAGACCAATCCTCGCTCGGGCGCAAAGTTTGACCGGGCGATGGATCGTCGTCGCCCGAGATGTAATTGAGATCTCTGGCCACATTCACGTCGTTGGACGTGCCGTTGCCGTTCCAGTCCACCGGGCCGAATTCCGGCACGGGCAAGGTCATCACCTTGTTGGTACCACTGCGGTGCGGCCCCACGACGACGATGTGGTTCGAATGCGAAACCGAACCGCCACAGCCGATGGTTTCGTCCAGATTGGTTTCAATCAGCGTCGCGAGCTCTTCCCTGGAGAAGTCCAGAGTGAAGGGCGAATTGGGAGCCCCACCCCAGCTATAGTTCATGATACTGTGGTAATTGGGTTTGAAATTGTCGTGATCCGCACCTCCGTGCTTCAACCCCAGGCAATGGCCCAGTTCATGCATAAAAGTCTTCGGAATCGAAACGTCGGTTGGGGAGGACGAGCTCGCTCCCCGCACCAGATAAAAGTCATTGGCGAGAAAGTCGCGCGCGCGACCGAGGTGGTCCGGATGGGTGTCGGCGAAGATGCAATAGTGGTAAACCAGACTCTTGGCTTTGATCGCCTGGGCATTGGGAAATTGCTCAAGGGTCCCGAAATAGTTCGATTTCAGGACGTCGAAAAAAAACATGGCATTGCTTGGATGATTCGTCCACGCATTGAGCGGCAGGTCGGTTTCATCCAATTCCAGATGCACCAAGATTCCATCCAGTCCATTTGGGTTCTGAACCAGCGCGTTGGGCGCGCTTAGGAAGCCGTCGTCGGAGCCCGTGCCCACCCGCACGCGCGCCAGGTTTTTCATGTCCGGTGCGCGACCGGTCATGGCATCTATTTCCACATAGATGTCCTTCCGCATTGGGTCGGCGGCCACCAACGTCAGGTCATTCGTGCCGTCCTCATTGAAATCAATCCCGGTCGTTTCCCACGCATCGGCAATCGCGTCGCCATCGGTGTCCACCGGTGAGAATTCCGACGTGTTCAAGTCGGTGAGGTCAGTGGCGGTGACGGAGATAAACTTGTCGGTGTCGGCAAAGGAGCTCTCGAGTTCTGAAACACCGTTCGTATCCGTGGTGATGGTGGTCGCGCCGAGGAAACGCTGCCCCTCACCAAAGCCGGAGGGATCAGGAGCCGAGTTGGCAAACCATTCAATTCGGTACGCACGATTCGTCTTGCTGTTGAGGGTCCAAGTGATGTTGTGGAATCCGTCGTTCGCTGGAAGGAACCGTACTCGCGTGACCACGGGATAGTTCTGGAGGTCGTTGGTGCCAGAGTCTCCGTCGCCAATATCGTTCACGCTGAACGAGTCGTTGCCCAGGTCTATGCCCCGGCCGCTGTTGGTCCAAATCATATTGCCGAGAATGGGATTGTGTTCTCCCGAGGCAATCACGACGCCGTGGCCGCGTTGCTGGAGAGCGGTGCCGTTGTAAGCAATCAAGTTTCCCTCGCCTGCGTTCGTTCCGCCGATGAAGTTCCAGTTGCCTGAAACGAGCACACCAGCCCCGCCATTGCCGACTGGCGTGGTGCCGATGCGATTGCCGCGAAGCGAATTGCTGACCGATCCCGAGCCTAAGGCGCCGATGCCGATGAAGACGCCGTTGCTGAGATTCCCGGAGATGTAGTTTCGCGCGTCCTTGGACGCACCACCGATGAGGTTGTTGGTGGAATCGAGAATGGAGATTCCGTGCCGGGAGTTGCCGATCAACGGGAGTCCGGCGACGCCCTCGCCGGCGCCGATTGTGTTACCCAGAATTCGATTGGCGTTGGCGCCGCTGAGTTGCACGCCGTCACGTCCATTTTCGGCGATGGTGTTGCCCCGAATCAGATTGCTGACCGACCCGGAGTTCAAGTCGCCGCGAGCAATGTGGACTCCATTGCTGTTGTTGCCGACGATGTAGTTGGCTTCATAGCTCTCGCCGCCCACGGTGTTGTTGGTCGAGTCGAAGATCGACACCCCATGGTGCAAGTTCGGCATGCGAACCTGGACGTTCTCGTCGGCCCCGATGACGTTGTTGATGACCCTGTTACCCTGGCTGCCCATCCCAAGCTGAACGCCGTCCAGGTCATTCCCGCAGATGACGTTGCCTGCGCCGGCTCCCCCGACCACGTTGAAGGACCCGTCGTAGATCGCGACCCCGAACAGGTTGCCGATGACATCGAGGCCCGTGGCGTCAGGTCCGATCCAGTTTCCTTGGACGATGTTGCTACGCGCTCCCCACATCATAATCCCGTCATCAATATTGCCCGAAATCAGATTCCGTTCGCTCGCGGTGAACCCGCCGATGACATTCGCGGTGGCGTTGGTCAAATAGATGCCGGGCCCGGAGTTCGGGACCGCTAATAATCCGGTGACATCCGTCCCGATGTAATTTCCGATGATCCGATTGCGCGCCGGGCCGATCACCTCGTCGGCTTCGAAGGCCGCCAACTCAATCCCCGCGTCGCCGTTGCCGGAAATCACATTCCGGGCGCCGGCGACCGATCCGCCGATCGTGTTGTCCGCCGGATAATCGCCGGTGGTGCCGCCTAGCGCGTTCAAGACAATGCCGGCATGGAGATTCGGCAGAGCGTTGGTGCCGTTGACATCCAAGCCAATGTAATTCCCCTGAATCACGTTGTGATGGGCGCCGCTGTTCAAAAGCTGAATGCCCCCGAAGCGATTGCCCGAAATGACGTTTCGTGCCGCCGGGGTCGTGCCGCCAATCAGGTTGTTGGGCGACCGGACGAGGACAATCCCCTGGTTGGTATTGCCGAGCGCCTGCGTGCCGGTCTGGTCGGTGCCGATGTAGTTGCCTTGAATCGTATTGAAGCCGTTGGTGACCAGCGCAATTCCAGCGAAGGCAAATCGGTTGATGATCAGCCCTTGAACCGTGTTCCCACCGGAATAGATCTCGAGCCCGTTAGCGGGAGGGCATGAAGCACCGCTGATTTGAATGAGGGGCGGCCCGGTGTAGCCCGGCCCTCCTTGAGACCAGCCGTCAATGACGACTGGGCTGGTAATGAACGGCAGCCGGGTCAGTGGTGAGATGGTCTTCACTCCACCGCCGGAGATACTGAACACAATCACGTCCAGATTCGTTGTCGCGTTCGCATCCTCAATGGCCTTCCGGAGCGTGCCGTTGAACGGACTGGAATCTGTGGCCTTGGTGACCGTGAATGTCGCGCCTGGCAAGAGAGTCTCAGCGCAGAGCACGAGACAAAGCGTCGCCAAAAAACGATAGTTAGTTGTTGTCATGGGTTGTGGCTGGTTTCGGTGTGGTCACATGGAATGACCAGCGTGATCGAGCCGTTGGTGCCGACCGTCACGTCGCCGGTGAAAGTGTTGGTGACGTTGACCAGCGTGTTAGTCGCACCGTCGGCGACGATTTGGGCGCGCAAAGCCGGGGTTGCGAACATCGTCGCAGCAAGAATGGTTGCCACAAAGATGCGGAGCGACGCGATGCCCCGAATCCCAACGGGATTCCAGCCCTCAGCCCAGGGTTGCGCGTGCCGCGCCGTAGCCATGCGAAGGCGGGAGGCGCGAGCTACCCCGGGGT